>JAESFI010000009.1_pt1:617500-892093 | contig 892093 bp, 876 predicted proteins | sample 9269361 | NCBI WGS metagenome assembly JAESFI01 (sample SAMN14504119, study PRJNA617095) | algae metagenome | isolation source: Brasilonema angustatum HA4187-MV1 and co-occurring heterotrophs from moss... | place: USA: Manoa Valley, Honolulu, Hawaii | collected 2009-07-20
AGGTAGAGCGTCCGACGAATTCCCTGGGGGGTAGAGCACTGGATGGTTGCGGGCTGCGCGAGCGGTACCAATACTAACCAAACTCCGAATACCCAGGAGAACTATCGGGCAGACACACGGCGGGTGCTAACGTCCGTCGTGAAAAGGGAAACAACCCTAACCATCATCTAAGGCCCCCAAGTGACGGCTAAGTGGGAAACGATGTGGGATTGCTTTGACAATCAGGAGGTTGGCTTAGAAGCAGCCATCCTTTAAAGAAAGCGTAACAGCTCACTGATCAAGCGATCCTGCGCGGAAAATGTAACGGGGCTTAAGCCGTCCGCCGAAGGTATGGGTTTGCACTTTGTGCAAGCGGTAGCGGAGCGTTCCGTAAGCCGGTGAAGGTCGATCGCGAGGTCGGCTGGAGGTATCGGAAGTGAGAATGCTGACATGAGTAACGATAAACAGTGTGAGAAACACTGTCGCCGAAAGACCAAGGGTTCCTGCGTAAAGCTAATCTGCGCAGGGTTAGTCGGCCCCTAAGGCGAGGCTGAAAAGCGTAGTCGATGGGAAGCAGGTAAACATTCCTGCACCAGCTGGAAGTGACGGATGGCGTAAGTTGTCAGGGCTTATTGGATTGTCCTGGCAGCGAAGTCGTCCCTGGAAATAACTCCAGCAGAGACCGTACCCGAAACCGACACAGGTGGTCAGGTAGAGCATACCAAGGCGCTTGAGAGAACTGTGCTGAAGGAACTCGGCAAATTGCACGCGTAACTTCGGAATAAGCGTGACTCACCCTGGGCAACCAGGAATGAGTGGCACAAGCCAGGGGGTAGCGACTGTTTAGCAAAAACACAGGGCTCTGCGAAGCAGCAATGCGACGTATAGGGTCTGACGCCTGCCCGGTGCCTGAAGGTTAAAGGGAGATGTGAAAGCGTCGAACTGAAGCCCAGGTAAACGGCGGCCGTAACTATAACGGTCCTAAGGTAGCGAAATTCCTTGTCGGGTAAGTTCCGACCTGCACGAATGGCGTAACGACTTCCCCACTGTCTCCAGCACAGGCTCAGTGAAATTGAATTCCCCGTGAAGATGCGGGGTTCCCGCGGTCAGACGGAAAGACCCTATGAACCTTTACTATAGCTTCGCCTTGGCGTTAGCGACCGTATGTGTAGGATAGGTGGGAGGCTATGAAGCCGGGGCGCCAGCTCTGGTGGAGCCATCCTTGAAATACCACCCTTACTGTCGTTGACGTCTAACCGAGATCCGTCATCCGGGTCCGGGACATGGCGTGGTGGGTAGTTTGACTGGGGCGGTCGCCTCCCAAAGTGTAACGGAGGCGCGCGATGGTGAGCTCAGAGCGGTCGGAAATCGCTCGTCGAGTGCAATGGCATAAGCTCGCCTGACTGAGAGACTGACAAGTCGATCAGAGACGAAAGTCGGCCATAGTGATCCGGTGGTCCCGCATGGAAGGGCCATCGCTCAACGGATAAAAGGTACTCTAGGGATAACAGGCTGATTTTCCCCAAGCGTCCACAGCGACGGGAAAGTTTGGCACCTCGATGTCGGCTCATCACATCCTGGGGCTGGAGCAGGTCCCAAGGGTATGGCTGTTCGCCATTTAAAGTGGTACGTGAGCTGGGTTCAGAACGTCGTGAGACAGTTTGGTCCCTATCTGCCGTGGGTGTTCGAAGCTTGAGAGGATCTGTCCCTAGTACGAGAGGACCGGGATGGACGTACCTCTGGTGGACCTGTCGTGGCGCCAGCCGCGCAGCAGGGTAGCTATGTACGGAATAGATAACCGCTGAAAGCATCTAAGCGGGAAACTAACCTCAAAACAAGGCTTCGCTGAGGATCGTGGAAGACTACCACGTCGATAGGCCGGGTGTGGAAGTGCGGCGACGCATGAAGCTTACCGGTACTAATAATCCGATCGGTTTGATCGTTTCTCAGCAAAACTCATGAATACTGGTCCGCTTGCCGGACATGACGATGTCTTCTCATTCTGTGCGCCCGGTTGACCCGGTGACTATGTCGGAGGTTCCCCACCCGATCCCATTCCGAACTCGGTCGTTAAGCCCTCCAGAGCCGATGGTACTTCGTCTTAAGGCGCGGGAGAGTAGGTCGTCGCCGGGTCTACCGGTCGCACAGAGTGAGTTCGTCCTTCGGGACGCTTCTCGAACATTTCTTCCTTCACGCTCAGGTTCGCCGCGGGATGGAGCAGCCCGGTAGCTCGTCAGGCTCATAACCTGAAGGTCGCAGGTTCAAATCCTGCTCCCGCACCCAAGATCGAAAGCCCCGCCGGCCTCCGCCGCGGGGCTTTTTCGCGTCCGGATCGCGCCGTCGCATCCCTGGCCGCGAAACCGCGTTAAGCTTGGGCATTCACCACGGAGCGCGGACATGCGGCACGGCCATATGACGACCCTGGGCGCCGTGGCGCTGGTTCTAACGTCGTGCAGCCCGCCGGCGGAGGAACCGGCGGCCCCGCCCGTGCAACCTTCGCCCGGCCAGCCCGCGCCGTCGACCATGCCGGTCGTCGGCTACGCCTGTGAGAGCGGGCAGACCGTGAACGTCCAGTACGTCGACGACGCCACGGCGCGGGTGACCTACAAGGGCGCGACGGCGGACCTGCGGCTGACGCCGTCCGGCAGCGGCGCGCGCTACTCCGGCGCCGAGTGGGAGTGGTGGAGTGCGACGCGCGACGGGCAGGAGCAGGCGACGCTGGGTCGGGTCGGTCCGAACGATCAGGTCGGGGTCACCGTCCTTGAGCGCTGCACGCGGCCGACCTCCGGCGGCGCGGCGCCCGGCCCGATGCCGGGCCAGCCCGGTCAACCCGGCATGGCGCCGGTTTCCGGCGCGCCCTGCCGCGGGCCGCAGCTCCAGCTGGCCGCCGAGGCGTCGGACGCCGGCGCCGGCAGCCGCGAGACCGTGTTTTCCCTCAGGAACGTGGGGACGCAGGCCTGCACGCTTCAGGGTCATGTCGGACTGACGCTGCAGGACGGGCAAGGGCGCAACCTGACCGCCGTGCGCACCGATCGCATCGACGTCGGCGGCGGGCCGTTCACCGGCACGGCGCCGGCGGTCACGCTGCCGCCCCAGGGCAAGGCCTTCTTCGGCCTGCGCTGGTCGGTCGTGCCGAACGAGGCGGCGGGCCAGAGAACCTGTCCGACGGCGGCGAAAGTGTCCGTCACCGCGCCCGGCGACAGCTCGCCGACCGCCCTGAACCAGAGCTTCACCCCGTGCGGCGGCCGGGTCCGGCTCACGCCGCTGCGCGCGACGCAGGAACCGGAGATCGTGCCGCAGGTCGGCCCCTAGACCAGCCGCCGGGGGTTCAAACCGGCGGGGAAACGGCGTAGGCGGAGCGGCATGACCGCGACCTTTCATGACCGCATCGCCGCCGAACTGGCCGACATCGACGCCCAGGGCCTGACCAAGCCCGAACGCGTCATCCAGTCCCGCCAGGGCCCGGTGATCGAGGTCGGCGGGCGTGAGGTGCTCAACTTCTGCGCCAACAACTACCTCGGCCTGGCCGGCGACGAGCGCGTCGTGCAGGCCGGAATCAGGGCGCAGGAGCGATGGGGCGCCGGCACCGCTTCGGTGCGCTTCATCTGCGGCACCCTGGGGATCCACAAGGAGCTGGAGCGGGCGATCGCCGACTATCTCGGCTTCGAGGACGCCATCCTGTTCGCCGCGGCGTTCGACGCCAACGGCGGCATCTTCGAGCCCCTGTTCGGCGCCGAGGACGCCATCGTGTCGGACAGCCTGAACCACGCCTCGATCATCGACGGCGTGCGGCTGTGCAAGGCCAGGCGCTACCGGTTCGCCACCTCCGACATGGCCGATCTTGAGGCCCAGCTGAAGCAGGCCCGGGCCGACGGCGCGCGCGAGATCGTCATCGCCACCGACGGCGCCTTCTCCATGGACGGCTACGTCGCCAGGCTGGCCGACATCCGCGCCCTGGCCGACCGATACGGCGCCCTGATCATGGTCGACGACTGCCACGTGACCGGCTTCATGGGCGAGCGCGGCCGGGGTTCCTTCTCGCACTGCGGGGTAAAGGTCGACTTCGTCACCGGCACCTTCGGCAAGGCGCTGGGCGGCGCCATGGGCGGCTTCATCTGCGCCACGGCTCCGGTCGTGCAGCTGCTCAAGCAGCGGGCCCGGCCCTATCTGTTTTCGAACGCCCTGAGCCCGGCGGTCTGCGGCTCGTCGCTGGAGGCGATCCGCATCGCTTCTGGCGAGGAAGGCGACGCGCTGCGCACCCGGCTGTTCGCCCACGCCGGCCGGTTCCGCATGGCCATGACCGAGGCCGGCTTCGACCTGCTGCCGGGCGAACATCCGATCATCCCCGTCATGCTGGGCGACGCCCGGCTGGCGCAGGACATGGCCGCGCGGATGCTGGAGCTGGGGGTCTATGTCATCGGCTTCAGCTTCCCCGTCGTGCCGCGCGGGCAGGCGCGCATCCGCACCCAGATGTCCGCGGCCCACACCTTCGAGCAGATCGACGCCGCCGTCGCCGCCTTCACCCAGGCCGGCAGGGAGCTGGGCGTCATCTAGGGCGGGCTAGGTCTTCCAGATAGGAAGGGGCCTCGCCGGCGGCGCAGAGACGGAACGTCTCGGTGTCGCCGCCTTCGGTCAGGGTGAAGGTGGACGGAGTTGGGATCACCACCCTCTGGTCCAGCGAAGACCGCCGACCGCTGTAGGTGTCCTCGCACGACTGTTCGACCTGATGGACGTTCCCGTCGCTGGACTTGATCGTCGCGCGGCAGTCGCGGGTCGACGAGCCGCTGATGCCGCGGCCGTCATAGATGCGGAAGCCGGCGTTGGGCGGGCGACCGCAACCGGCGCCTTCGCCGACGTAGACGCCCGGGGTGAGCGGCAGGGCGCCCGATCCGCCGGGCGGCGTGCCGGGAGCTTCAGGCGCCGGGACGGGGGCTTCAGGCGCCGGGACGGGGGCATCAGGCGCCGCGACGGGGGCGCCGGGGCCGGACGGCTCGGGCCTCGCGGGAGTCGGCGCAGCGGGCGCCGGGGCGTCTCCCTGACCGCAGCCGGCCAGAACCAGGAACGCGCCGAACGCGAAGCCGGCATAGGTGCGGAGGGCGGGGGTGCGCATCACGCCATAACCCTCGTGAAGCCTGGCGGTTTCCGCGGAGGGGCAAAGGCGACGCTTGAGGTCTGGCGGCAGTGCGCTATGCCGTCCGCGACGAACCGGCGTCAGGCCGGACCGACGGGAGCGAACGCATGACCGAAACCATGAAGGCCCTGGCCAAGACGAAGGCGGCCGAAGGTCTGGACCTCATCACCGCTCCGGTCCCCACCCCCGGCGACGAGGACGTGCTGATCAAGGTGCACCGCGCCGCGGTCTGCGGCACCGACATCCACATCTGGAACTGGGACGAGTGGAGCCAGAAGAACGTCCCCGTGCCGATGATCACCGGCCATGAGTTCGCCGGCGAGATCGTCGCCATCGGCAAGGAGGTCGACCGTCGCCTCAAGGTCGGCCAGCGCGTCTCGGCCGAAGGTCACGTGATCGATCTGAACTCCGAGGCCGCGCGCGCGGGGCATTTCCATCTCGACCCGGCCACCAAGGGCATCGGCGTGAACCGCCAGGGCGCCTTCGCGGAATACGTCGTGGCCCCGGCCTTCAACGTCATCGAACTGCCCGACGACGTGCCCTACGAGATCGGCTCGATCCTCGACCCGTTCGGCAACGCCGTGCACACCGCGCAGCAGTTCGACCTGCTGGGCGAGGACGTGCTGGTCACCGGCGCCGGGCCGATCGGCATGATGGCGGCGGCCGTGGCCCGTCACGCCGGCGCGCGGACCGTGGTCCTGACCGACGTCAACGACTTCCGGCTGGAGCTGGCGCAGAAGGTCGCCCCGGGCGTCCGCACCGTGAACACGATGAACGAGGACCTGAAGGACGTCATGCACGAGCTCGGCCTGAAGGTCGGCTTCGACGTGGCGCTGGAGATGTCGGGTTCGCCCATCGCGTTCAAGCAGTGCGTCGACACCCTGATCATGGGCGGCGGGCTTGCGCTGCTGGGCATTCCGTCGAAGCCGATGGAGACCGACTGGGGCGCGATCATCCTGAAGGCGCTGACGATCAAGGGCGTCTACGGCCGCGAGATGTTCACGACCTGGCGCAAGATGCTGGGCCTGCTGAAGGCCGGCCTGGACCTGACGCCCCTGATCACCCACCAGTTCCCCTACGATCAGTACCGCGAGGGCTTCGAGGTCATGAAGGCCGGCAAGTCGGGCAAGGTGGTGCTGGACTGGTCCAGGGCCGCCTGACCGGGTCGGAGCGCGGACCCCCGGCCCGCGCTCCCTTTCCGTCAGCGCGTGACGGCCAGCTTCGCCTGCGACGACGCGGCCACCAGCGGACCGGCGTCGGCCGACAGGGTCTGCGGGCGCTTCGCCGTCGGATAGGCGGCCGACAGCAGCTGCAGGGCCGCGTCGATGGCGGCGAGCGCTTGCGGCTGCTCGCGACGCAGGACGTCGGCATGCTCGTCGCGCATGGCGCGGGCGGTCATGTAGAAGCCGTACCCGTCCAGATAGGGCTCATAGTTCTCGGACCCCTTGGCCGTGCCGTACTGCATGGCCGCGCGGTCGATCTGATCGGCGATCACGCCCGCCAGCACGGCGGAGCCGGCCGGCCCTCCGGGCGCCTTGGCCGCGGCCTGATCCAGCGTGGTCAGGATGGCGTCGGCCCGGGTCTTCAGGGCGCCGGCGTCGGCGCCTTCGAACGTCGCGGTGGAGGCGGCCAGCAGCTGGTCGTCGAACGGCGTGACGCCGAGCTTCTGGAAGGTCGGCGCCATGTCGATGAGGATTTCCGACACCGGGTGGGCGAACATTTCGCCGGCGGCCTGACGCTCCCCGGCTTCTGCGGCGGCGGCGGCGGCGCGGATGTGGGCTTCCACGACGGCCAGCGCCGACAGATAGACGGTCGGATCGGTCGCGGCGGCCGCGACGTCGACGCCGCCCTCGCCGGATTCCCCGCCTTCGCCTTCGCCGCCCTCTCCCGGGCCGGCGCCCATCTGGCGGGCCTGAGGCTGATCTGCGGCCTTGTCGGAGTCGGCGGGCTGGCCGCAACCGGCGATCAGGGCGGCGCCGAGGCCGAGGGCGGTCCAGCGTTTCAGGGTCGACATGGCGAAATCCTCGCGGCGGAATGACGGAAGCGGTCTATAGGCCGAACGCAGCAGCTGCAACTGGATCGCAACTGGAGACGCCATGAAGCTGGTCGCCGGAGGCGTGCTCGACGCCGAAACCGTGGCTTGGGCCCGCGCCCAGATCGACGCCCTGACGTGGCGCGACGGCGCGGCGACGGCGGGCGCCGCGGCGCGCGGCGTGAAGCGCAACGAACAGGCCGACCTGTCGACGCGGGCGGGGCAGGGGCTCGAGGCCCTGTTGCGCGAGCGCATTCTGGCCCATCCGGTCGTGGCGACGGCGGCGCGGCCCCGCACGCTCAGCCGGCTGCTGGTCAGCCGCACCGGCGTGGGCGGAGGCTATGGCGACCACGTCGACAATGCCTTGATGGGCCCCGAGGGCGCGCGGTTCCGCAGCGACCTCAGCTTCACCCTCTTCCTGTCGGACCCGGACGCCTACGCGGGCGGCGGCCTGACCATCGAGGACGCGCTGGAGGACCGCACGGTGCGTCTGGGAGCCGGTGACCTCATCCTCTACCCGTCCGGCGCGCCGCACCGGGTCGAGCCGGTGACGGAGGGGGTGCGTCTGGTCTGCGTCGGCTGGATCCAGAGCCACGTCCGCGACGCCGCGGCGCGCGAGGTGCTCTGGGATCTGGAGCGTGTGCGCGCCGCCTGGCCGGCCGAGGCCGATCCGACGGCGCGCCTGACGCTGGACAAGGCGATCGGCGCGCTGCTGCGCCGCTGGGCGGAGACCTAGGCGGCGACCGGCTGACGGACCCCCGTGGCGCGGAACACGATCACCGCGAAGACGACCATGCCCAGCACGATCAGGGTCGGCCCGGCGATCATCATCGGCGGAACCACGCCCATGAGCGACGGCACGGCCAGCAGCTGGATCGTCAGCCCGATCATCATGATCGGCAGCCCCAGGATCGCCAGAACCGCATGGACCCTGGGCAGGGCGCCCAGCGCCGCGCCCGGCAGGGCCCGGTAGAACAGGCCGTAGAGGAACATCGACACCCAGCCGAGCAGGTTGATGTGCGCATGCACCGGCGACAGGGTGAAGTCGTGCGTGGCGCCCATGGCGTAACCCAGCCCCACCCCGATCAGGATGAAGACGACGGCCAGACGCAGAAACAGGGTGGAGAGCTTGTGGTCCATTCCGGACTCCTTGTGACGATCCCGATGAGAGGCCGCGCCGTAGACGCCGAACGGCGCTCGCTCAACTTACAACGAAGCAAGCTTTGCGGCGGCGGCGGGGATCGGAATCGCCTCAGCTCTCGAGCAGGCGGATCAGTCTCGCCTCGAACGCCTTGGCGTCGGGCCCCGGCAGCAGCTCCGGCAGCGCGCCGGACTCGAAGGCTTGGAAGACTTTCGGGTGCACATAGGACGACCGGCAGACCGTGGGCGTGTTGCCCAGCAGTCCGGAAACCGCCTTGACGCAGGTGGTGATCTTGCGCTTCGCGTCGGTCGCGCTGGTCGGCGGCTCCATCTCGCGAAGGGCGCGGGCCGCCGACACCGTGCCCGCCCAGGTGCGGAAATCCTTGGCGGAAAACTCCTCGCCCATCGCCTCACGGACGTAGGCGTTCACGTCGTCGGACGTCAACGGACACAGGGTCCCGTCCTCGGCGCGCCATTTGAAGAGCTGCTGGCCCGGCAGCTCGCGCACGGCCCGGATCACCGCCGCCAGCCGCCGGTCGCGCACCCGCACTTCATGCTCCACGCCGCTCTTGCCGCGGAAGGCGAACGTCAGGGCCGTCCCGCCGAGCTCCAGATGCCGCTTGTGCAGGGTGGTCAGGCCATAGGAGCGGTTCTGCTTCGCGTACTGGGCGTTGCCGACCCGGATGAGGGTGATCTCCAGCAAACGCACTGCCGTGGCGGTCACCTTTTCCCGGCATACGCTGCGCCGCGCCAGGTCCGCCTCCACGCGCACCCGCAGCCGCGGCAGGGCGCGGGCGAACGCCGGCAGGCGGTCGAACTTGTTGCCCGACGCGTGCGCGGTCCAGTCCGGATGATAGCGATACTGTTTGCGGCCCTTCACGTCCCGGCCGGTGGCCTGGATGTGGCCGGTGGCCTGCGGGCAGATCCAGACGCCGGTCCACGCCGGGGGTATGGCCAGGGCGCGGATGCGGGCCAGCGTCTTTTCGTCCGTGACCCTGCGGCCGCCGGCGTCGACGTAGCTGAAGCCGGTCCCCGCGCGCCGGCGCGTCAGTCCGGCGTGTTCGTCGCTGCACCAGGTCAGGCCGGGCGGCGGGTCGGGCAGGATCTCCGCCGCGTGGAAGCGGGATGCGCCGTCGGCCATCAGTTCATCTTCTCGCGCAGACCGTCGGCCCAGCGCTTGCCCGGCTCACCGCCCCACAGCAGCCACGCGATGTAGCCGGCCGACGGCTTTTCGCGATCGCCCCAGTTCTTGCCCCGCTTGTCGACCTTGTGGCGGGCGAAATAGGCGTGCATCGCCTTGATGTCCTTCACCGGCACGGGCTTGCCCGCCTTGAGCTGCCTGGCCCGACCGACGCCGACCTCGGTGCCGCCGCGGCCGTGCTCGGCGCGCAGCTTCAGCCCTTTGTCCGCCTCTGCGGCGACGGCGGCGGGCGGGGTGCGCTGGGCGGCGGTCAGCTCTTCGGCCATGCGGAGCAACTCCTTCGGCCGCGCAACGGCCCGAAAAGCCCCGCGGTTCCGGCTTGACCCCCGTGCCCGGCCTGCGACACGTCGCGCATGAACTATCGCCACAGCTTCCACGCCGGAAACTTCGCCGACGTCGTCAAGCACGCGCTGCTGCTGCGGATGATCGAGCTGCGTCGGGCGGCCGGCCCTGTGACGGTGATCGACACCCACGCCGGCGCGGGCCTGTACGATCTGTCCGGCGACGCGGCGCGGTCGAAGGAGGCGGAAGCCGGCGTCGCGCGCCTGATGGCCGCCGAGGACCTTCCGCCGACCATTCGGGCCCTCGCCGACAGGGTGCGGGCGCTGAATCCCGGGGGCGGCTCGCGCTTCTACCCCGGCTCTCCGCGACTCGTGGTCGAGGGCATGGGACCCGGCGACAGCTACGTCGGCTTCGAGATGAACCCGCCGGTGCTGGAGCTTCTGAACCAGGCGCTGGCGCAGTTCCCGGCGGCCGAGGCGCGGGGCGGTGACGGCTATGAGCAGGCGGCCGCGGCAGCCCGCGCCGCGCGGGGACCGATCGTGTTGATCGACCCCCCCTTCGAGCGACCCGACGACTACCTGCGTGCCGCCGATCTGGGCGCGGCGGTGGTGCGGGCGGATCCCTCGGCGACCGTCGCCGTCTGGACGCCGCTCAAGGACATGGAGACGTTCGACGGCTTCCTGCGGCGGCTGTCGTCGGCCGGCGTCCGCGCGCCTCTCGTGGCCGAGGCGCGGCTGCGGCCCTTGACCGACCCCATGAAGATGAACGGCTGCGCCATGGTGTTCCTGAACCCTCCCGAAGGTCTGGAGGGCGCCGCGCGTGAAGTCTGCGGCTGGGTGGCGGCCCATCTGGGCGACGCCGGCGCGCGGGCCGAGGTCTGGACGGCCTAGCCCTCGATCACCTCGCCGGGCTCGTACAGATTGGGCTCGAAAGTGGCGACCGCCATGATCGGCTCCATGGCCGCCACGACGGACGGATGCCGCGTCATCGCCTTCCAGTCCTCGCGCGAGCGCCAGACCGCATGATTGGCCACGACCTTGCCGTTCAGTCCGCGATGCAGGGCGGCCGAGACGAAACCGTCCAGCTCCCGCTGCCGCCGGACGAGGGCCGTCACCAGATCGACCAGCTCGTCCTGACGCTCCGGCGCGCACTTGAAGACGTTGATCAGGACCACGGCGTCGGCGTCGCTCATGGCCGGATCGTATAGCGCGGGCCGGCGCCGCCTCCTACCTTCGCCGGATGACGAAGATCGCCATCCTCAAGACCGGTTCTCCGCCGCCCGCCCTCGCCGCACGGCACGGGGACTATCCCGCGATGTTCGGCGCCGTGCTGGGCGAGGGGCTGACCACGTTCGACGTCCAGGCGGGCCGATTGCCGGACCCCGCCGCCTTCGACGGCGCGGTGATCACCGGCTCCTCGGCGGGGGTCTACGAGGACCACGACTGGCTGCCGCCCCTGTTCGAGTGGATTCGCGCGGCGAGGGGCCGGACGCGGCTGGTCGGGATCTGCTTCGGCCATCAGGCCATGGCGCAGGCGCTCGGCGGCGAGGTGCGCAAGTCCGACAAGGGCTGGGGCGTCGGCCTGCATCGCTACGACGTCCTGTCGACGGAGCCGTGGATGACGCCGACGGCGGAGGCGGTCGCCGTGCCCGCCTCGCATCAGGATCAGGTCCAGACCCTGCCGCCCGGCGCACGGGTGACCATGGCCAGCGCCTTCACGCCCTTCGGCGGTCTGGCCTGGGGCGACGACGCGATCAGCATGCAGTTCCACCCGGAGTTCACGCCCGCCTATGCCGCCGAGCTGGCCGAGGGCCGGCGCGGCCGCATCGACGCGGCGCTGGTCGACGCGGCGCAGGTCTCGTTGGCCGGACCGAACGACCGCGGCCTCGTCGGCGGGTGGTTGCGGACCTTTCTCGGGCTCTAGGGCCAGCGCACCAGCGGCGGCATGGAGCTGAGGATCGACTCCACGTTGCCGCCGGTCTTCAGCCCGAACATGGTGCCGCGGTCGTACAGCAGGTTGAATTCCACGTAGCGGCCCCTGCGCACCAGCTGCTCTTCGCGCTGGGCCTGCGTCCACGGCTCGCGCATACGGCCGCGGACGATGGCGGAATAGACGTCCAGGAAGGCTTCGCCGACCGTGCGGGTGAAGGCGAAGTCCTTTTCCCAGTCGCCGCCGTCATGGTGGTCGTAGAAGATGCCGCCGATGCCGCGCGGCTCGTTGCGATGCGGCAGCCAGAAATACTCGTCGCACCACGCCTTGTATTTCGCGTGCCACGCCGGATCGAAGGCGTCGCAGGCCGCCTTCATCGCGGCATGGAAGGCGACGGCGTCCGGCGCGTCCTGCGACCTGTCCACGTCGAGCACGGGCGTCAGGTCGGCGCCGCCGCCGAACCAGCTCCGCGTCGTGGCGATGAAGCGCGTGTTCATGTGCACCGCCGGCACGCGCGGGCTCACCGGGTGAACGATCAAGCTGATCCCGGTGGCGAAGAAGCGCGGGTCTTCCTCTGCTCCCGGCACCGACTTCGCGTAGTCGGCGGGGAAGGTTCCGTGCACCGTGGAGACGTGGACGCCGGCTTTCTCGAACAGGCGGCCGTGCAGCATGCCCATGACGCCGCCGCCGCCCTCGGCGCGATCCCACGGCGTGCGCACGAAACGGCCGGGATCGCCGGGAAACAGGTCCTGCGGCGCCTCGTCCTCCAGCGCCTCCAGCCCGGCGTGGATGCGGTCGCGCAGGGTCTCGAACCAGGCCCGCGCGCGGTCTTTGCGGTCGTCCAGCATGGCGGGCCTAAAGCATGTCGCCGCGCCGCGCGCCAGCGCCCGGCACTGGACACGGGGCCGCGCCGCGCCATGATCCGCCGAAACTCCGGGAGCCTTCGATGATCCGCGCCGTCCTGTCGTCCGTCGCCCTGTCGGCCCTCCTGGGCGCCCCCGCCTTCGCGCAGGATCCCACCGACGCCCAGCTGCAGGAACGCGCGCGCCGCGTGATGCAGCGCACGCCCCTGATCGACGGCCACAACGACCTGCCGTGGGCGCTGCGCGAGAATCACGACTCCGACCCCTACGCCGTCGATCTGGCGACGAATCTGGACGCGTCCACCGACCTGCACACGGACATTCCCCGGCTGAAGGCGGGCGGCATGGGCGGGCAGTTCTGGTCCGTCTACGTGCCCGCCTCCCTGCCGCCGGTGGAGGCCGCGCAGGCCACGTTCGAGCAGATCGACGTGGTCCGGCGCATGGTCGCCGCCCACCCGGAGGCCTTCGAGCTGGCGCTCACCGCCGACGACGTGGTGCGCATCCACCGCGGCGGCAGGATCGCCAGCCTGATCGGCATCGAGGGCGGCTACTCCATCAACGACTCGCTGGGGCTGCTGCGCATCTTCCATGCGCTGGGCGTGCGCTACATGACGCTGACCCACTCGACGACCACCACCTGGGCCGACAGCGCCACCGACGCGCCGAAATGGGGCGGCCTGTCGCCGTTCGGCGAGGCGGTGGTGCGCGAGATGAACCGCCTGGGCATCATGGTCGACCTGAGCCACGTCTCCGAGGAGACGATGCTCGACGCCATGCGGGTGTCCGAGGCGCCGGTGATCTTCTCGCACTCTTCCGCGCGGGCCGTGACCGGTCACCCGCGCAACGTGCCGGACTCCGTCCTGCGGCTGCTGCCCGAGGACGGGGGTGTTGTGATGATCACTTTCGTGCCCGGCTTCGTGTCCGAAGAGGTGCGGGGGTGGAGCGCCACGCGTTCCGCGGAAGAGGCCCGGCTGAAGTCGCTGAACCCGGGTGATCCGAAGGCGGTGACCGACGGCGTCGCCGCCTGGGTCGCGGCCAATCCTCCGCCACGGGCCGACATCTCGGACGTCGCCGACCACATCGACCACGTGCGCCGCGTCGCCGGGGTGGACCACGTCGGCCTCGGCGGCGACTTCGACGGCGTCTCGGCCCTGCCGGAGGGCCTAGGCGGGGTCGAGACCTATCCCGCCTTGATCGCCGAGCTGTACCGCCGCGGCTGGACCGACGCCGACGTCCGCAAGCTGCTGGGCGAGAACGTGCTGCGGGTCATGCGCGAGGTCGAGGCCGTGGCCGGGCGCAAGACCGGCCAGCGGCCCGGGCTGGAGCGGATCAGCCCGCCGGAGTGACGGTCAGGCGCTGAGGGCGAGGGGCCCGGCGGCATTGCCCAGAGGTGCGCAGGCCCAGCGGCGCACGGCCGCCATCAGGTCTGCCGCCGACGCCGGCTTGGCCAGGCAGTCGACCATGCCGGCCTCGGCATAGGCGCGGCGGTCCGCCGCCAGCGTGTTCGCGGTCAGGGCGACGATGGGGACCTCGGCCGCGGGTCCCGGCAGGGCGCGGATCGCGCGCGTCGCCGCAACCCCGTCCATCACCGGCATCTGCACGTCCATCAGGATCAGGTCCCACACGCCCGTTCGGGCGACCTCCACGCCTTCGGCCCCATCCTCGGCGAGGGCGCAGGCGACGCCCTGCGACGTGAGCACGGCGTGCACCAGGGCACGGTTCGCCGGATGGTCGTCGACGTAGAGCACGCGCAGCTCCCGGTCCGGCGACCCTGCGGCCGTCTCGGCCCCGCCTCCGGCCGCTGCGGACGCTTCCCCGTCGTCGGCGAGGGCGATGATCTCGTCGACCACCTCGCGCAGGCGGGACCCGGCCTCATGAATTCGCGCCGCCTGCTCGGCCTGGGCTGGCGCCAGACCTTGGTCGGACAGCAGTCCCGAAAAGCCGAGCACCGCGTTCAACGGCGTCCGCAGCTCGTGCGACAGCGTCGCGAGCAGGGACTGCCGCGCCGCGCCCGCGGCCGCCAGCCGTTCGGCCTCCGCCTGTGCGGCCCGCGCCTCCACCTCGCCCGTGACGTCGATCTCGTTCAGCAGAAGGGCCTGCGCGCCGGTCACGGGATCCAGACTGACGCGCGCGTCCAGGCGGTGCCACCGACGGCCCGCCCTGGTGACGACCTCTGCCAGAACCCCCGTCGCCCCGTCGGCCAGCGCGCCGGCCAACAGGTCGCTGGCGATCTCGGGCTCCGCGAACCGCGCCTCGAACCGCAGGTCGCCCCGGCCGAAGGCGCCGTAGGCCGCCGGATTGGAGAACAGGTTGCGGCCGTCGGGGTCGAAGAGGCTGATCAGGGCGTCCGTGTGCCGAAGGGCCTCCAGCGCCCTCCGCTCCTCGGGCTCGGCGTCCACGGGCGAGGCCTCGAACAGCAGGACGGGCGATCCGTCCAGCAGGCGGTAGGTGGAGATGGTGGCCTGCACCGTCACCGGCGCGCCGTTCGGATAGAAGGTCCAGCGCTCCGAGATTTCCTCGCCGTTGACGGTCGCCTTCGCCAGCCGGTCGGTCCTCGCCCTCACGGCGGGCGACAATTGCGAGAAGTCCCGCGCCAGAAGCTCCTCCCGCGACGCCGCGCCCCACAGCGCGCAGGCCGAGGCGTTGGCGTAGACGCCGCGCAGTCCGTGCGGATCGAAAAGCCAGACCGGGCGCTTCAGGTCGTCCCAAGCCCGCCAGGCGGGGTCGAAGTTCGGATCGCGCGCGGCCATGACGCCACCATGCCGCGACGGCTCTTAAGGCCGCGCTAAGTCGACGTCGCCGCCCAGACCGCGATCCCGGCGCTGACGGCCAGGTTCAGCGAGCGGGCGCCGGCCCGGATGGGGATCACCACCCGTGCGTCGGCCGCGGCGTGCACGAAGTCCGGCGCGCCGGTCGGTTCGCTCCCGAACAGCAGGACGTCGTCCGGCCTGAAGGCGAAATGCTGAAGCGGCGTCGCGCCCTTCGTGGTGAACAGCACCAGGCGGCCGGGCGCGCGCGAAGCCAGATATGCGTCCCAGCCGTCGTGTGCGGTCATGTGTCCCAGCGGGCCGTAGTCCAGCGCGGCGCGCTTCATCGCACGGTCGTCCAAGGCGAAGGCCGTGGGCCCTATGACGTCCAGCTCGACGCCGAAACACGCCGACAGGCGGATGCAGGCGCCGACGTTCTGCGGGATGGCCGGTTGAAAAAGGGCGAGACGCATTCTAAGGCCCTCATACGCGCGGCCCGGGGGCTTGTCGCGGCCTGAATTGCGACCGTTTCGCAAGTGGCGTCAGCCGTTTGCCCCGGTCCGCTCAGGTCGTGACGCCGGAAACAGGTCGCGGATTTCAGACCGCGTCCAGCGCGGTGGTCGAGAGGTGAGACGTGGCCGAATCGGTCGTGACAGAGGGCGGCGACGACGCCACCCGCCGGGACTTCATTCACATCGCCGCGGGCGCCGCGGCCGTCGGCGCGGGCGTCATGGCCGCCTGGCCGCTGATCAACCAGATGAGCCCCGCCGCCGACACCCTGGCCCTGTCGACCATCGAGTTCGACACGTCCAAGGTGCTGGAAGGTCAGCAGATCGTCATCAAGTGGCAAGGCAAGCCGGTGTTCGTGCGCAACCGCACCGCCGCGGAGCTGCAGCGCGTCAAGGCCGACGACCGCGCGTCCGACCTCAAGGAACCGCAGACCGACGCCGAGCGGACCAAGCCGGGCCATGAGGCCATCCTGGTCGTCATCGGTTCGTGCACGCACCTGGGCTGCGTCCCCACCTTCAACGCCGGCGACTTCGGCGGCTGGTTCTGCCCGTGCCACGGCTCGCACTACGACGCCTCGGGCCGCATCCGTAAGGGGCCGGCGCCGCTGAACCTGGTGGTGCCCGACTACGAATTCACCGCCGGCTCGACCGTGCGCATCGGCTGAGCTGGGGCAGACAGATGAGCGAACACGAATCCACCTACGTCCCCAAGACCGGCATCGAGCGCTGGCTGGACAGCCGTCTGCCGATCGTCCGCTTCGGCGCCGACTACATGTCGCTGCCGACGCCGCGGAACCTGAACTACTGGTGGACCTTCGGGGCAATCCTGATGGTCTGCCTGATGGTGCAGATCGTCACCGGCATCGTTCTGGCGATGCACTACACGCCGAACATCGCCCTGGCCTTCGACTCGGTCGAGCGCATCATGCGCGACGTGCCCGGCGGCTGGCTGATCCGCTACGTCCACGCCAACGGCGCGTCGATGTTCTTCATCGCCGTCTACATCCACATGCTGCGCGGTCTCTACTACGGTTCGTACAAGGCGCCGCGCGAGATCATCTGGATCCTGGGCTGCCTGATCTTCTTCCTGATGATCGCCACCGCCTTCCTCGGCTACGTCCTGCCGTGGGGCCAGATGTCCTTCTGGGGCGCGGAAGTGATCACCAACCTGATCGGCGCCATTCCGATGATCGGCGAGCCGATCCTGATCTGGCTGCGCGGCGGTCCGGCGATCGACAACGCCACGCTGAACCGCTTCTTCTCGCTGCACTACCTGCTGCCGTTCGTGATCCTGGGCGTGGTGGTGCTGCACCTCTGGGCCCTGCACACGGCCGGCCAGAACAACCCGGTCGGCGTCCTGATCCCCAAGGAGCGGACCGCCAAGGACACCCTGCCGTTCCACCCGTACTACACGGTGAAGGACGGGGTCGCGATCATCCTCTTCATGATGATGTTCGCCTTCTTCGTCTTCTTCATGCCGAACGCGCTGGGCCACGCCGACAACTACATCCCGGCCAACCCGCTGCAGACGCCGGCGCACATCGTGCCCGAGTGGTACATGCTGCCCTTCTACGCGATCCTGCGCGCCATCCCGGACAAGTTCGGCGGCGTGGTGGCCATGTTCGCCGCCATCGGCATCCTGTTCGTCCTGCCGTGGCTGGACACGTCGAAGGTGCGCTCGATGCGCTACCGCCCGACCATGAAGATCTTCTTCGTGATCTTCGTGCTGGTCGGCATGGGTCTTGGCTGGTGCGGCGCCCAGCTGCCCGACGCTCCGGTCGTCCCGGGCATGGTCAGCTTCGTCCTCTTCGACGGAGAGCTGAACAGCTACCTGTGGCTGACCCGCCTGTTCACCGCCTACTACTTCGCCTTCTTCGCCATCATCATGCCGATCGTCGGCCTGCGTGAGACGCCTCTGCCGATCCCGGCCTCGGTGTCCGAGCCGGTCCTGACGCCGGCGACGAAGGAGGTCTGACCCCGATGGAACGTCCGATGACCCTCTTCAAGACCGTCGCCGCCGTGCTGATCGCGGCCGTGGCGATCACCGCGACCCCGGCCCTGGCGGCCGGCGGCGGCGCCAAGCATCCGCGTTCGGGCGGCTTCACCTTCGAGGGGCCGTTCGGCACCTTCGACCAGGGGCAGCTGCAGCGCGGCTACAAGGTCTACCGCGAGGTCTGCGCCTCGTGCCACGGCATGCACCTGCTGTCGTTCCGCACCCTGGGCGAGCGCGGCGGCCCGTTCTGGGATCCGCATGCCGAGAACGCGGCGTCGAACCGCTACGTCCGCGCCCTGGCCGCCGAGGTGCAGGTCGCCGACATCGACACCGAGACCGGCGAGCCGATCATGCGTCCGGCCACTCCGGCCGACCGCTTCCCGAACCCCTACGCCAACGCCACGCTGGGCGCGGCCAGCAACGGCGGCGCCTTCCCGCCAGACCTGTCGGTCATGGCCAAGGCCCGTCACGGCGGCGCGGACTACATCTACTCCCTGCTGACCGGCTATCGCGCCGCGCCCGCGGGCCTGCAGATCAACCCGGGCCAGTACTACAACCCCTACATGGCCGGCGACATGACGCCGTTCTGGACGGGCGACGCCCACCACGTGCCGCCGGGCGGCTTCATCGCCATGCCGCCGCCGCTGTCGAACGGTCAGGTGACCTACGACGACGGCTCGCCGCAGACGGTGGACCAGTACGCCAAGGACGTCGCCGCCTTCATCGCCTGGGCGTCGGAACCCCATCAGGTCCAGCGCAAGCAGTCCGGCGTCGGCGTGATGATCTTCCTGCTGCTGTTCCTCGGCCTGACCTACGCCAGCTACCGCCGCATCTGGAAGGGCGTGGCGCACTGAGGCCGGTCCGCCTCGACCGCTGAGACGATCGACCCGCCGCGGCTTCGGCCCGGCGGGTTTTTCGTGCCTTGCGTCGCCTTAGGAAAAGTGCTTTGTGATGCAAAGCATCTGAGGGAGGCCATCATGCTTCGCACCGTTCTCGCGTCCGCCGCCGTCGCTTTCATCGCCACCGCCGTCCAGGCGCAGGTCCCCATGCCGTCGCCCAACGGTTCGGCCGCCCAGCGGGCCGCAATCTCCCGTCTCGACAGGCTGGACGGCGAATGGCGCGGCACGGCCGTCATCACCGGTCCGCAGGGCCGGCAGGAGCTCATCCAGACCGAGCGCGTCGGCTCCCACCTCGGGGGTTCGATCAAGGTCGTGGAAGGCCGCGGCTACGACGCCGAGGGAAACACGCAGTTCAACGCCATGGCGACGATCTCATGGGATGAGCGCGCGGGTCGCTACGGCTTCCGCAGCTATGCCCAGGGCTTCTCGGGCGACTATCCGTTCGAGGCGACCGAGGACGGCTTCCGCTGGTCGACGCCCGCAGGTCCGAACGCCCGCATCGAATACGTGGCGACGGTCAGGGACGGCGTCTGGCATGAGGTCGGCGACTACGTGGTCGAGGGCCAGCCTCCTCGCCGCTACATCGAGATGCGTCTGACCCGCGTCGGCGACACCGACTGGCCCGGCGCGGGCGCGGTGTCGCCCCGCTGAGCCGGCGCCGCCTCGACTCCCCCGACGCCGCCCCCTAACGTCCGGCCCTCTTCGCGTCTTCAAGAGGGTTCGTCATGCGTCTCAAGCTCCTGACCGTCGCCGCCTGCGCGCTGGCCGTTTCCGCCTGCGCCTCGATGGACGCGGGGGGAGGGGGCGCGGCTCCGGCGTTCGATGCCCAACGCGTGTCGGACGACGTGAAGGCGCTGTCGGACGACTCCTTCGAGGGGCGCGGCATCGCCACCCCGGCGGAGGACAAGGTCGTCGACTACCTGTCCCGCGCCTTCGCCGACGCGGGCTTCCAGCCGGGCGGCGAGAACGGCGGCTGGACGCAGGCCGTCACGCTGAACCGCTTCACCGTCTCCAACGCCCGGGCGCAGTTCGAGGCTGGCGGAGAGGCGATTCCGGTCGCGCAGGGCGAGCAGATCGTCATCTCCACCCGCCTGCCGGCGGCGCGCCAGAATCTGGCCGACCTGCCGCTGGTCTTCGTCGGCTACGGCACGACCGCCCCGGAACGCCAATGGGACGACTTCAAGGACGTCGACGTGCGCGGCAAGGTCATCGTCGTGCTGGTCAACGACGCCGACTATGAGCAGCCCGAGCTCAACACCTTCAACGGCCGGGCCATGACTTACTATGGCCGCTGGACCTACAAGTACGACGAGGCGGCCCGCCGCGGCGCCGCGGGGGTCCTCGTGGTGCACGAGACGGCCCCGGCGTCCTACGGCTGGGCGACCGTGCGAAACAGCTGGACCACGCCCCAGTTCGACATCGTGCGCCAGAACGCCGCCGCCGAACGCGTGCCGCTGGAAGGCTGGATCCAGCGCGACGTCGCCGTGGATCTGTTCCGTCGCGCCGGTCTCGACTTTGAGGCCCAGAAGGTCGCCGCGCGCAGCCGTGACTTCCGCCCGGTCGACCTGTCCGGCGTGACGATCGACGCCGCCTACGACGTGTCCTCGACCACCGTCACCACCCGCAACATCATCGCCCGCCTGCCCGGCACGACCCACCCGGACGAGACGATCCTCTACACCGGTCACTGGGACCACATCGGCATGGGAGAGCCGGACGCCGAGGGAGACCGCATCTTCAACGGCGCCGTCGACAACGCCTCCGGCATCGCCGGCCTGCTGGAACTGGCGCGGGTCTGGGGGGCGGGACCGCGCCCGGAAAGGTCGATCGTGATGATCGCCTTCACCGCGGAGGAGTCGGGCCTGTTGGGCTCGGAGTTCTACGCCGCCAACCCGCTCTATCCGCTCGAGACCACCGTCGCGGGCTTCAACCTGGACGCCATGAACGTCTACGGCCGGCTGTCGGGCCTTGGCGTGACGGGACATGGCCAGTCCGCCGACATGGACGGACGTCTGGCCGCCGCGGCCGCGGCGCAGGGCCGCGTGATCGTCCCGGACACGAACAACGCCGCCGGGACCTATTTCCGGTCGGACCACTTCCCGCTGGCCAAGCGCGGCGTGCCGATGGCCTATCCCAAGGGCTCGGGCGACTTCCTCGACGAGCCGATCGCCGATCGCGTGGCCGCTCGGGACGAATACGGCGCCCGGCGCTACCATCAGGCCCAGGATGGATGGCTGCCGGTCATGGACTTCCGGGGCGCGGTGCAGGACCTGGAGGCGGTCTACGCCGTCGGCCGCGACCTCGCCTTTTCCCGGGACTGGCCGCAGTGGTCGCCCACGTCGGAGTTCGGCCCGGTGCGGGATCGCAGCGCCGCCGCCCGACGCTGACGTCCCGGAGCCGCGCCGCCGTCCCGCGCCGCGATCATCGCGTGATTGAACTCGACAAACAACCAAAAGTTGTCGAACATCGGGCGCGTTGATAGGCGGAGGCAGGGCATGACCACCTATGCGGCGTCCTCGCACGAGCGGGCACCGGGTCCCGCGGCGGCCGAGGACATTCTCGACGGGCTCCGGCAGATCATCGCCGCGGCCACCACGCTGACGGACCGGTTTCAGGCGCGGATCCCCGGCATGGAAGGCGCGGCGCTGACGCCCTTCGCGCTGCACGAGATCGCCCGGGCCGGGCGGCGCGGCATGCCGCAGGTCGAGGTCGCGCGCATCCTGCGCATGTCCCCGTCCAGCGCGACCCGCCTGATCGACGCCCTGGAATCCAACGGGGTGGTCCGGCGTCAGGCGCATCCGAACGACCGACGGGTCAACCAGATCGTGCTGACCGTCGTGGGCAAGGCGCTGGTCGACGACATGCTGGCCGAAGCGGCCCGTCAGGCGGCGCCCGCGGGGCTGGATCGACAGGCCGTCGATGATTTCCGGACGCGACTGTCGCGGTTCTGCGCCATCGTCGGCTGAGATCTTCCCATCGCGGGATCGTCCGGTCCGGCACGACGCTTCACGGACCGCCAGCCCTGCCGCGTCAAACCTGTCGATCTGTTCGACGGGGACCGACATGGAGACGACACGGCGCAAGGCGGACGCGATGGCGGCAAGGCTGCACGCACTGCGTCATGACCGCGGCGGCGCCTCGGCGGTGGAGTTCGCGATCGTCGCGCCGATCTTCCTGCTGCTGCTGTGCGGCATCTGCGTCTATTCGGTGTGGTTCGTGCTGGCCATCGGCGTGCAGTCGCTGGCCGTGGAGGGCGCGCGCGCGTCCCTCGCCGGACTGGACGACGCGGAACGTCGCGCCCTCGCGGTGGCGCATGTCCGCAGCCATGCCGCCGACGCCGGCCTCGCCCCCGCCAGGCTCACCCAGGTCGTGACCGTGGCGCCGGACGCCACCCGCGTGACCGTGCGCTTCGACGCCTCCGACCATCCGGTCATGGCGCTGAAGACCCTGATCCCGTCTCCGCCGTCGACGATCGAGCGCACGGCGGTGGTGTCGGGGAACGGCTGATGGTGCGGACCTTCGCCCGGGACCGCCGCGGCGGCGTCGCGGTCATGGCGGCCGGCTCCGCGGGGCTGGTCTGCGCCCTGGCCGCCGCCATCGACGTCGGCTCGGTGGCGCTGGAGGCCCGACGGCTGCAGGGCGCCGCGGATCTGGCGGCCCTTTCGGCCGTGACCCGTCTGGAGCGCGCCCACGAGCTCGCGTCCGCCACGGCCTCGGCCAACGCCCCGGACATCGCGCGCGTGGACGCCGAGGTGGGCGTCTATCGGCCCGACCCCGGGCTGGCGCCGCACCTGCGATTCCAGCCCGGCGGCGCGACCCCCAACGCCGTCCGCGTGACCCTCCACAAGGAGACGCCGCTCTACTTCAGCGCCCTCCTGCTGGGGCGTCAGACCTTCACCCTGCGGCGCAGCGCGCGGGCCGCGCGGCCGCATCAGCCGCGCGCGGCCTTCTCCATCGGCTCGCGGGTCGCCGGTCTGAACGACGGCGTCGCCAACGCGCTCCTGACCGGTCTGACGGGATCGCAGATCTCGCTGTCGTTGGCGGACTGGCAGGCGCTGGGGTCGACGGAAGTCGATCTGCTCGGATACTGGAACGGCCTCGCGACGCAGGCGGGCGTCGACGCGGGCCGGACGGACTCGGTTCTGGAAAGCCGGATCGACGCGGGCCGTGCCCTCGAGCCGATCGAGGGACTGGTCGACGCGCGCGCCGGATCCGTGGTCGCCACCCTGTCCCGCGCGATGGCCGGCCGCAGCCTGACCGTGGGCGATCTGATCGCGCTCGAGCCGGGCGCGCGCGACGTGCTGTCCGAAGGTCTGGCCGCGCGCGTCTCCGCCCTGGACCTGGTCATGGCCGTCGCCACCGTCGCCGGCGGCGACCGGCAGGCGGCGTTGGACCTCGGCGCAAGTCCCGGTCTGGCCTCCACGAAGGTCGATCTCGCCATCGGCGAGCCGCCCCACCGAACGGCATGGCTGACCGTGACCGGCGACGGCGAGCCGGTGATCCGCACCCGCCAGGTCCGTCTTCTGGTGCGCGCGGTCACGTCGGACAAGCTGGCGGGACTGGCGCGCGTCGAGCTCCCCGTCCTGCTGGAAGCCGCGCATTCGGAAGCGCGGCTGGCCGCCATCGACTGCCCGGCCGGGACCGTGACCATCGACGCCCGTCCGGGTCTGGCACGGGGGGCGATCGGGGCGATCGATGCTCGCCATTTCTCCGACTTCACGCGGAACCTGACGGTCGACCGGGCGACGCTGCTGGGCGTGGCGGGCGTGGTGACGGTCGAGGGCAGGTCACGCATCGAGGTGGCCCAGCCGACCTTCCGCCCGCTGACCTGGTCGGGGGCTGAGGTCGCCGGTCGTGCGACGAAATCCGTCAGCACCACGTCGATCACCTCGTCTCTCGCCTCCAGCCTGCTGGGCGGCCTTGAGCTGAAGGTCAGCACGCCGGGCCTCGGCGTGGGCACGGGCGGCCTTCAGGACGCGCTGGGCGCCTTGCTGACGCCGGTCGCAGCCGTGCTGGACGGACTGCTCGACCCGTTGCTCGACCTGCTGGGCGTGCGGCTGGGTCAGGCCGACGTCAGGCTGAACGGCCTCGACTGCAGCCCCGGCGGACGAGCTGGTCGGCTAGCGTCCCTGCGCCACCGCGATCAGCTCGTCCGCCAGCGCCGCGGTCAGGTGCCCGTCCGGCAGTCGCCCGTTGGCCACCTGCCAGCGCCGAAGGGCGGCCCGCGTGTTGGCGCCGATCACGCCGTCCACGCCCTGGGTGTCGTAGCCCAGCGCCGTCAGGGCCCGCTGCGCGCCCACCCGCTGGTCGCGGCTGATCGGCGCCTCCTCCGGCCAGGGCGTGACCAGACCCGGCCTGCCGGCCACGCCGTCGGCCGTCAGCCCGATGGCGAGCGCATAGGAGACGGAGTTGTTGTAGGCCCGGATGACGTAGTGGTTGGGCAGGGCGAGGAAAGCGGGGCCGCGCGCGCCCTGCGGCAGCAGGATCGCTCCCGTCTCGGCCGCTTCGGCGTCGGACGGTCGGCCGCCCCCGGCCAGACGCACGCCGCGCGCCTCCCAGAAGCTCCACGGGCGCCTGTCGCCTTCAGCCAGCGCATAGTCGAAGCCGGGCGGCAGGATCACCTCATAGCCCCATGACTGGCCGCGCTTCCACCCGGCGCGCGCCAACAGGTTGGCGGCGGAGGCGAGGGCGTCGGCGTCCGAACCCCAGATGTCGACCAGGCCGTCGCCCGTCTGGTCCACGCCCAGCCGCAGGAAGTTGTCCGGCATGAACTGGGTCTGGCCCATGGCGCCGGCCCAGCTGCCCTTCAGACCCGAACGGGCGCGGCGGCCGTCGACGACGATGTCCAGCGCGTCCTTCAGCTGCGCCTCGGCCCAGTCGCGGCGGCGACCATCATAGGCCAGCGTCGCCAGCGACCGGATGACGTCATAGTCGCCCTGCACCGCCCCGAACGCGCTTTCCTGCGCCCAGATGGCCAGCAGGATCTCGGTCGGCACGCCGAACCGCTGCACCACGTCCCACGGCACGCGGTCGGCGCGCTGCTTGGCCTGGGCGATTCGCGCCGGCGTCACGGCGTTCTGGACGTAGGCGCCGGCCGGGCGGCTGAACTCCGGCTGGTTGCGGTCCAGCCGCACCACGGAAGGATCGGGCGTCAGGCCGGCCAGTTCGCGCTCGTACTCCGCGCGGCGGGCGCCGCCGTGGCGACCCAGAAACCCCTGCTTCCATCCGTCGAACCCGGCCTGGTCCACGGCGGGTTCGGCCGGTCGCTGCGGCTCGGGTTGGGGCGTCGGGGAAACGGGCCGCGGCTGCGCGGGCTCCGGCGGCAGGGTCACCGGCATGGGCGGCGTTTCGACCATCGGGGCGCAGGCCGCGACGGTGAGCACCAGCAGGAGTTTCGAGGTCAGACGCATGGCGGGGCGGACGGTTTTCTGGGGCATGATTCCTGGCTAAGCGGCGCAGACGAACAAACCGTTGCAGGACCTGGGCCAAACCGAGGCGGGGCGTGGCTTTGGGGTCCCACGGCGGTTGACGTTTCCGTGCGTCGCCTCTATACGCCCCGTTCCCGCCGCGAGCCCTCGTGCCCGCGGCCGTTTCATTTCGCTTCTGAGGCCCCGACTTCCATGAAAGTCCGCAGCTCGATCAAGTCGCTCAAGACCCGCCACCGCGACTGCAAGGTCGTGCGCCGCAAGGGCAAGGTCTTCGTGATCAACAAGACCGACCCGCGCTTTAAGGCCAAGCAGGGCTGAGGCGACGCGCCTCCGTTCGGGGGCGGCAAAGCATCCACAGGCCGCGGGCATCCGTCCGCGGCCTTTTGCTTGCCCGTGGTTGAGCGCGTTCGCCGCGCTGATTAAGCCTGTTGGACCCCTTCTCTGATCGCGCTCAAGCAGCGAGCGACCGCGTCGCGAGCGTTAGCGCAAGGAAACATGATGCCCGCCGACGACGCCGCCTTCGACGCCTCGCCCGACGTCCTGACCTCGACCGCCCAGGGCCGCCTGCGCACCATCGTGGAGCGTCTGGAGCGGCTGGAAGAGGACAAGGCCGCCATCGCGGGCGACATGAAGGAGGTCTTCGCCGAGGCCAAGGGCGAGGGCTACGACGTCAAGACGCTGCGCAAGGTCCTGCGCATCCGCAAGCAGGACAAGGCCAAGCGCCAGGAGGAAGAGGCCATTCTGGACCTCTACCTCTCGGCCCTCGGCGAGATCTGACGCTGAAGCGGACGGGCGAGCTCAAGCGCTCCGGCGGGCTGACCCGCAAACCCCCGTCCGCGAAGACGCCGCCTGCGAAAAAGCCCCCGCCGTCCCCGTTCGAGGCCCAGCGCGAGGCGACGAAACGCGCCGCCCTGAACGCCCTGAAGCGGGCCAAACGCGCCGCCGACAAGGCCGGCGTGACGCTCTCCGAATGGGAGGGAGAGTTCATCCATTCCGTGAGCGAGCGCGTGAAGACCCACGGCCGCGCCTTCGCCGACCCGGAAAAGGGTACGCCCGGTCAGGCGCTCTCGGCCATGCAGGGGCGCAAGCTGAAAGAGATCACCAAGAAGGCGAAGGGGGAGGCGCGGGGGCCCCGCAGGCGAGACGACGAGCCGGGTTAGCCCGCCTCCTTGATCTGCTCCTCCAGCCCCTGCTCGCGGACCTTGCGGTACAGCGTCGACCGCCCGATCCCCAGACGCCGCGCGATCTCCGACATGTGGCCGGCATAGACCTCGATGGCGTGCTGGATCAGGTCGCGCTCGATCTCCTCCAGCGTCCGCAGGTGGCCGCGGTCGTCCAGGATGCGGATCGGGACCTCCGGGGCCGGGGGCATCTCGATGCCCGACGGCGTCGCGACGGGCGCGGTCGCTTCGGGCGCGCTCTCCAGCACCGGCATGGCGACGCCCGAGATGGCCGGGAAGTCGTGCGGCTGCAGATAGGGCGCGTCCGACAGGATGATGGCGCGGTACACCGCGTTCTCCAGCTGCCGCACGTTGCCGGGCCAGTCGAAGGCGGTCAGCAGGGCCAGGGTCTCGGGCGCGCAGCCCATGACGCGCTTGCCCTCCTCGACGTTGAACCGGCCGACGAAATGATCCACCAGCGCCGGCACGTCCTCCCGGCGGTCACGCAGGGCCGGGGCCTCGATCGGGAAGACGTTCAGGCGATAGAACAGGTCCTCGCGGAAGGCGCCCGCCTTCACCTGTTCGGCCAGGTCGCGGTTGGTCGCCGAGACGATGCGCACGTCGATCTTGACCGGGCGCTTGGAGCCCACCGGGTCGATCTCGCCTTCCTGCAGCGCGCGCAGCAGCTTGACCTGCATGTCCAGCGGCAGCTCGCCGATCTCGTCCAGGAACAGGGTGCCGCCGTCGGCCTCCTTGAACTTGCCCGGATGCTTGTCGGTTGCGCCGGTGAAGCTGCCCTTCTCGTGGCCGAACAGGATCGACTCCACCAGATTGGCCGGCAGCGCGCCGCAGTTCACCGCCACGAAAGGCTTGCCGCCGCGGTCGCTGGCGCCGTGCAGGGCGCGGGCGATGACCTCCTTGCCCACGCCGCTCTCGCCGGTGATCAGCACGGGGATGCCCGACTTCGCCGCGCGCGACCCCATGGCCTTGACCTGACGCATGGCCGGACTCTGGCCCACCAGATCGTCGAAGGTGGTGCGGTTGGCCGCCTGCTTCTTCAGCCGTCCGACCTCTGCCGTCAGCTGGGTCATCTGCAGCGCGTTGCGCACGCCGACCATCAGGCGCTCGGGGCTGACCGGCTTGACGAAGAAATCCTGCGCCCCGGCCTGCATGGCCTTGACGACGGTCTCGATGCCGCCGTTGGCCGTCAGCACGATCACCGGCGCCGACACGCCCGCGGCGCGCAGCTCGGCCAGACATTCCAGCCCGGTCATGCCCGGCATCACCATGTCCAGCAGGATCAGGTCCGCCCCGCCGCCGGCGGTCATCCGGTCGATCGCCTGACCGCCGCTTTCGGCCTGGGCGACGCCCAGCCCTTCGCGCTCCAGCACCGCCTGGATCAGGCGCCGCTGGGTGGGGTCGTCGTCCACCACCAGAACCGTCTTGGCCATCGTCTCCAGCCCCGTCTTCGCCGCCCGAAAGCGACCCATTTCGGGACGTTTCTACGGGTTAGGCCGTGAAGATCGGGTTCGGCGGCGTGGTGAACGGGGCATTGACGCGTCTTGTCGGTCGGATCGGCCGACCCCATACCTCAGGCCATGAACGCCCCCTTCAAGAGCCCCGACGCCGACGCTCCCCTGTGGGACCTGTCCGATCTCTACGCCGGCCGCGACGACGCGCGCATCGCCGCCGATCTGGACGCGGCGCGGGCGCAGGTGGCCGAGCTTGGCGCGCTCGAGGGCCGGCTGCTCGCCGCCCGCACCGAAGCGGCGGAACTGGGCGCGCGGCTGGATCGCGCCGTGACCCTGTACGAACAGGCGTCCGACGCGCTCGGCGGCATCGCGGCCTACGCCTTCCTAGCCGCCTCGACGGCGCGCGACGACGCGGCGGCTCAGGGGTTCGAGGCGGACGTGCGTGAAAAGATCGCCGCCGTCGCCACCCCCACTGTCTGGCTGACGCTGGAGATCAACCAGCTCGACGACGCGGAGCTCGACGCCGCTCTGGCGGCCCATGCGCCGGCCGCCCGCTGGCGTCCGTGGCTGCGCCGCGTGCGCGCGCAGAAGCCGCACGAGCTGTCGGCCGAGCTGGAGACGTGGCTGGCCGAGCGGATGCCGATCAGCGCCCAGTGGCCGCGCCTGTTCGACGAAACGCTCGCCGCGCTGCAGGTGAAGGCCGGCAAGGACGCCCTGACCTTGGCCGAGGCGCTGAACCGTCTGTCGGATCCCAGGCCGGCGCGGCGCAAGGCGGCGGCCGAGGGCCTTACCGAGGCCCTGCGTGGCGAGGCGCGGGTGCTGGCCATGGTGCTGAACACGGTCGCCGCCGAGCATGCGCTGGAAGGCCGCAAGCGCGGCTTCGCCCGTCCCGCCGACAGCCGCCACCTGGCCAATGAGGTGGATGGCGAGGCCGTCGACGCCATGGCCGACGCCGTGGCGCAAGCCTATCCGCGGCTGTCGCACCGATACTATGCCTTGAAGGCGAAGGCCCTGGGCAAGGCCACGCTGGACCACTGGGACCGCAACGCGCCTCTGGATACCAAGGGCCCGCGCGGCTTCGACTGGGGGCAGGGGCGGGAGGTCGTGCTGGACAGCTTCGCGGCGCTGGGGCCCGAGTTCGCGGACCGCGCCCGCGGCTTCTTCGACCGGCCGTGGATCGACGCCCGCGCCCGCCCGGGCAAACAGTCCGGCGCCTATGCCCACCCGGTGACGGCGAACCGGCACCCCTACGTCTTCCTGAACTGGATGGGCGAGCGCCGCGACGTGCTGACGCTGGCCCATGAGCTGGGGCACGGCGTGCATCAGACGCTGGCGGCGGATCAGGGCACACTGCTGGCCGACACGCCGCTGACGCTGGCGGAGACGGCGTCGATCTTCGCCGAGGGCCTGACCTTCGACCGCCTGCTGGCCGAGGCGAAGCCCGCCGAACGGCGCGGTCTGCTGGCCGGCAAGATCGAGGACGGGCTGAACACGGTGGTGCGACAGATCGCCTTCCACCGCTTCGAGACCCGCTTCCACGACGAGCGGGCGGGCGGCGAGGTCCCGGTGGAGCGCATCGGCGAGATCTGGCTGGAGGAGATGGGGGCCTCGCTGGGCCCGGCGGTGACGCTCAACGAGGGCTACGACGTGTGGTGGGCCTACGTCAGCCACTTCGTCCACTCGCCCTTCTACGTCTACGCCTATGCCTTCGGCGACCTGCTGACCGCCGCGCTGATGGAGACGCGCCGCGCCGATCCCGCGGCCTTCACGCCGCTGTATCGCGACCTGCTGGCCGCGGGCGGGACGAAGACCTACGTCGAGGCGCTGAAGCCCTTCGGCCTGAACCCGCGCGATCCCGCCTTCTGGCAGATCGGCACGCGGCGCCTGGAGCGGCTGGTCGACGAGTTCGAGGCGCTGGTCTGAGCTTTACAATAAGGAACATGTTGAAGGGACGCAGGTTTCGGCGGGGCACATCCCCCAGCAAAGCGGAACCTCCCCATGTCCCTTCTCGACAAGATCCTCGGCCGCGACGACCAGGCGCGCACCACGCCGGCCAAGCCGGACATGCCGATGCAGCACGTGCTGGATCATCACGCGCGCCTGAATCCGAAGCCGATCGAAACCTGCACGCCGGAGGAGGCGCGTCGCCAGCCGACGCCGACGGACGCCGTCAAGGCGATCCTGGAAGAGACGATCAGGGACGAGGACCCGACGGTGGGAATCCAGACCCGCGACGTCACCATTCCCGGCGCCGGCGGCCCGCTGCAGGCGCGCGTCTACAGCCCCGACCTCGACTCCGGCGACCTGAAGCCGCTGGTGGTCTACTTCCACGGCGGCGGTTTCGTCATCGCCGATCTGGACGTCTATGACGGCGGCCCGCGCGGCGTTTCCCGCTTCGCCGACGTGGTGGTGCTGTCGGTGCACTATCGCCAGGCCCCGGAGAACAGGTTCCCCGCGGCGCACGAAGACGCGGTGGCGGCGTGGCGCTGGGCGCTGGACAACGCCCGGTCCATCGGCGGCGACCCGCGTCGCATAGCGGTGATGGGCGAAAGCGCGGGCGGCAACCTGGCCATCAACGTCTCGATCGCGGCCCGGGATCAGGGCCTGCCCGCCCCCGCCCATCAGGTGCTGGTCTATCCGCTGGTGGGCGCCGACCTGAACAATGAGAGCTACGTGGAGAACGCCGACGCCAAGCCGCTGAACAAGGCCATGATCGAATGGTTCGTGAAGCACACCTTCGCCGACGAGAGCGAGACGAAGGACCCCCGCGTGGACGTGGTCGGCGCCGCCGACGTGTCACGCCTGCCGTCCACGACGGTGATCCTGGCCGAGATCGATCCCCTCCGGACCGAAGGCGAGCGGCTGATCGAAAAGCTGGAGGCTGCCGGCGTGGACGTGCGGCACAAGACCTTCCACGGCTCGACTCACGAGTTTTTCGGCATGGGGCTGGTGGTGCCGGACGCGGCCGTGGCCCAGCAGTTCGCCGCCCACGAGCTGAAGCGCGCCTTCGGCACGGCGATCCTGCCGATCTGAGTCCGGGTGGACCGACGGGAAAGGGCGCGGCGCCGGCCGCGCCCTTTTCTATGCCCGGGCGTAGGCCTCGACCTCGGCGATCCGCGCGGCCTTCTCCGGCTCGCTCAGGAAGCTGCCCTCGAAGCTGTTGCGCGCGATCTGCGTCAACTGGCCCCGCGTCAGGCCGACGGCTTCGGCCAGCCGCACGTAATTGTCGTTCACATAGCCGCCGAAATAGGCGGGGTCGTCCGAGTTCAGGGTGACGTGCAGGCCGCGCCGCAGCATCTCCGGCACGGGGTGATCCTTCAGGTCGTTCACCACGCACAGCTTCAAATTCGACAGCGGACAGACCGTCAACGTCATCCGCTCGTCGGCCAGCCGCCGGATCAGCGCCTCGTCCTCCATCGACCGGTTTCCGTGGTCCATGCGGTCGATGTGCAGCAGGTCCAGCGCCTCGTGCACGTACTCCGGCGGGCCCTCTTCGCCGGCGTGGGCGCACAGCTTCAGCCCCATGTCGCGGGCGCGGGCGAAGACGCGCCGGAACTTGGACGGCGGATGCCCGACCTCCGACGAATCCAGCCCGACCCCCACGATCCGGTCCAGCCACGGCTCGGCGGCCCTCAGCGTCTCCAGCGCCGCGTCCTCGTCCAGATGCCGCAGGAAGCACAGGATCAGCTTCGACGTGACGCCCAGCTCCAGCTCCGCCGCCTTCATCCCCGACAGCAGACCGTCGGCCGCCACGCCGAACGGCAGGCCGCGGTCCGTGTGCGTCTGCGGGTCGAAGAAGATTTCCGCATGCCGGACGCTGTCCGCCGCCGCGCGCCGGAAATAGGCCAGCGCCAGGTCGTGGAAGTCCGCCTCGGTCCGCAGCACGTCGGCCCCGGCATAGTAGATGTCCAGGAAGTCCTGCAGGTTGGAGAAGTCGTACGCCGCCCGCACCGCCTCCACGCTCTCGAACGGAATGGCCACCCCGTTGCGGCGCGCGAACGCGAACATCTGCTCGGGCTCCAGAGAGCCCTCGATGTGCAGATGCAACTCGGCCTTGGGCAGGCCGGCGGCGTAGGCGGCGAGATCGGTCATGGCGTCCTCCTCGGCGGAGGAGACTACATCCGCTCCGGCACGTCGATGCCCAGCAGGCCCAGCGCCGTCTCCAGCTGCATCAGGGCCGCCGCGGCAAGCGCCAGCCGCGATCCCCGCGTCGCCTCGTGCCCCGCCGCCAGCACCGGGCAGGCGGCGTAGAATTTCGAGAACGCCTGCGCCAGTCGATACGCGTGCTCGGCCACCACGTGCGGCGCGCGCTTGGCGTAGGCGTCGTCGACGGCCTGTTCGAAGGCGTCCAACGTCAGGGCCAGATCGCGTTCGGCGGGCTCGGAAACCGTGATCGGGCCCGACCCGGCGCCCTGATCGGCCGCCTTGCGCAGCAGGGATTTGATGCGCACGGCCTGGTACAGCAGGTACGGCCCCGTCTTGCCCTCAAAGCTGGTGAACCGGTCCAGATCGAAGACGTAGCTGGTGGTCCGCGCGTTCGACAGGTCGGCGAACTTCAGCGCGGCGACCGCCACCTTGTGGGCGATGGCCCCGAACTCCTCGACCGACGCGTCCTCGCCCAGGTGCGCCTCACGTAGCCGCTCGCGCGCCTTGTCGGTCGCCATGGTGATCAGGTCGTGCAGCTTCAGCACGCCCCCGGCGCGGGTCTTGAAGGGCTTGCCGTCGGCGCCGTTCATCGTGCCGTTGGCGGCGTGTTCCAGCTGCCCGGGCGTCGCATAGCCGGCCTTGTACGCCGCGCGGAACACCTGTTCGAAATGGTCGCCCTGACGCGCGTCCACGCAATACAGCACCAGGTCGAAGTCCTGCTCGCGGCGCCGCTGCAGGATGGTGGCCAGATCGGTGGTCCCGTACATGGCGGACCCCTCGGAGGAGACCAGCAACAGGGGCGCCAGTTCGCGCTTCTCGCCCTCTTCGGACACGCGGATGATCCACGCGCCCTGATCGAACTCGGCCAGCCCACGCGTCTTCAGCTCGGCGACCATGTCGGGAATCAACGGGTCGGCGTCCGATTCGCCGTTCCAGAGGTCGAACGTCACCCCCAGCGCGGAGAACTCCCGCTCCAGCGCCGTGCGGCTGACGGCGACGAAATGGGCCCAGAGGGCGCGATACCCGGCATGACCCGCCTGCAGCGCCGCCGTCGCCTTGCGCGCGCGGTCGCGGAACTCGGGCTCTTCCTTGGCCCGCGCGGCGGCGGCCGGATACAGCCGCTCCAGATCCTCCAGCGTGACCGGGCTTTGGGCAGGGAAGGGGCCGGCTTCGGCCAGGAAGGCGTCGGCACGCCCTTCCTCGGCCAGCGCCGTGATCAGCAGCCCCATCTGGAAGCCCCAGTCGCCGAAGTGGGCGTCGCCCCAGACCCGGTCGCCGCGGAAGCGGAACAGGCGCTTCAGGCTCTCGCCGATGATCGACGACCGCAGATGGCCCACGTGCATGGGCTTCGCCACGTTCGGCCCGGCGAAGTCGACGACCACGCGGCGCGCTTCCGTGACCGGCTCCGCGCCGGCGTGGTCGGGGTCGGCCGCGATCGCGGCCGCACGGCTCGACAGGGCCCCGTCGGCGACCTTCAGGTTGATGAACCCGGGCCCCGCGACCTCGACGGCCGACAGGCGCGGATCGCCCTCCAGTCGTGCGGCCACGCGGCCCGCGAGCTCGCGCGGATTGGCCTTCGTGACCTTGGCCAGCGCCAGCGCGGCGTTGGACTGGAAGTCGGCCAGGTCGGGCCGGTCGGACGCCGTCACCCGCACGGCCGACGCGTCCACGCCTTCGGCGGCGAAGGCGGCCGCGACCGCTTCGCCGAGGTCGGATCTGAGAGCGCTCATCTGCGGACGCAGGTGCCCGGATCGGTCCCGACGGCGTCGACGCAGAAGCGGCTGCCGTTGCGATTGAACTCGGCCTGTTCCGGCGTCAGGTCGAAGCCGATCAGGACCTCGAAATTCTCTCCGGACGTCGTGGCGTCGGCGCGGGGGATGACGATCTGCTGCTGCTCGTGCGCGTCCATGCGGTCGACGCCCTGGGCGAAGGCGACGGGCAGGTCGAAATATTCCTTGTGCAGGACGGCGCGATCGCGCGCCGTGACGGCGACCCAGTAGCGATAGGTGCGGCCCTCGCCCTGCGCCGCCGGACCCTTGCCCAGGCGGAACAGCATGTCGACGTCGATCGTGATGGGATCGTCGTTCCGGTACGTGCAGTCCGAGTTCACGCCCTCGATCTCGCCGGTGTAGCCCACGCTGGCGGCCCGCGCCTGGCCGTCGGCCAGTTCCACGTAGCGGGCGGCGTCGTAAAGGATGCGCACGGTGGGGCAGGGGCCGGCGTTGGCGCGTCGCGACAGGGGCGCGATGCGCGGCTGGCGCTCGCGCTGGTTGGCCGCCTGTCCGTCCGCGGTCTCGCCCCTTCCGGACTGTGACTGCGCCGCGGCTGTCGAGGGCAGGGCCGTGACGGCCAGGCCGGCGACGAGAAGAAGCGGAAGGACGCGACGCATGGGCAATATCCGGCTGGAAGCGGGCGCGCAGGCTTGCGCCCCCGCCCGACAAGACGCTTACCGCTGATAGCGGCTAAACCGAGGCGCGGCAAACCGCCCGGCGCTGTGGCGTGAACAGGCGTCAGCCTCTAGATGTGGCCCATGACCCTGCTCGTCGATCCCGCGCCCGACCTGCGTCGTCCGCTGACCGTGCGGCTGGCCGCGCCGCGGGGCTTCTGCGCCGGCGTGGATCGCGCCATCCAGATCGTCGAACGGGCGCTGGAGAAGTACGGCGCGCCCGTCTTCGTGCGGCATGAGATCGTCCACAACAGGCATGTCGTCGACCGCCTCAAGGCCATGGGCGCCGTCTTCGTCAAGGAACTGGACCAGTGCCCTGACGACCGGCCCGTCGTCTTCTCGGCCCACGGCGTGCCCAGGTCCGTGCCGGCCACCGCGCGTTCGCGGGACATGCTGTTTCTCGACGCCACATGCCCTCTCGTCTCCAAGGTCCACGTCGAGGCCGAGCGCCATCACGCGGCCGGCCGGCACATCCTGCTGATCGGTCACGCGGGGCATCCCGAGGTGATCGGCACCATGGGCCAGCTGCCGCCGGGCGCCATCACCCTGATCGAAACGGTGGCGGACGCCGACGCCTTCCAGCGCCCCGGCGACGCGCCTCTGGCCTACGCCACCCAGACCACGCTGTCGGTCGACGACACGGCGGAAATCCTGGCCGCGCTCAAGCGCCGCTTTCCGGAGCTGCCCGACCCGCACAAGGAAGACATCTGCTACGCCACCACCAACCGTCAGGAGGCGGTGAAGCGGCTGGGGCAGGTCAGCGATCTGGTGCTGGTGGTCGGATCGAAGAACTCGTCCAACTCCGTGCGGCTGGTCGAGGTGGCGCTGCGGGCGGGCGCCCATGCGGCCCATCTGGTGGACGACGCCTCGCAGATAGACTGGACCTGGTTCGACGGCGTGGGTTCGCTGGGCGTGACGGCCGGAGCGTCCGCGCCCGAAAGTCTGGTTCAGGGCGTGATCGACGCCGTCTGCGCCCGCTTCGACGCCCATGTCAGCGAGGACGACGGTCTGCGGGAGACCGTCACCTTCAAACTGCCGCGCGTCCTGACGGCCTGAGGGTCAGAGACCCGGCAGCTTGAACCCGCCGCCGGCGCGGCGCGGCGTGATGACGATGGCGTTGCGGCCGCCCGTCGTCGATTGCAGGCGTTCGTATTCCGTCGTGGCGTCGATGGTGACGGCGCCGTCGCGGGTCGTGATCTGCGTCGCGCCCTGCGTCGAAGGGTCTTCACGGCGCCAGAACATCACGCGATCGGCCCAGCTGGTCTCCTTGTGCGCCAGATCGCCGAATTCGTCGTCGACCATGTAGCGCACGCGGCTGTCGACGGCCTCGGTGCCGGCGCCGACGCGCGCCGCCAGGGCCTGCTCGCCCTCGGAACGCACCACGGCGCCGCGCTCGGTCGCAAGGATGCGGCGCGCCTCGACCTCCGGCGTCACGTCCTGCGGACGCGGCTGGCCGGGCTGCGGCGGACGCAGGCCGTACTCCGGCGGCAGGCTGAGCGGGGCGGTGGACACCGTCAGGAACTCGTCCGGCGTCACGCGGCTCAGACCCAGCGACTGCCGCACGCCCCCGCACGCTCCGAGCGACAGGGCGGTGGCGGCCACGAGGCCAAGGGCGGCGAACTTGCGGATCGACATGGGTCTCAACTCACGACGGCGGGCCGGGCGCACGACTGCGCACCGGACTTCAAGAGCGGCTGATTACGACTTTTCGGGGGCCGCGCCAACCTGAGCCGGTCGGCGACGATCGCTGAGGAAACCGTCGACGAACAGCAGGATGACGCCGACGGTGATCGCCGCGTCCGCGACGTTGAACACCCAGGGAAAGACGCCGGTGCCCGAAAAGTCGACGAAGTCCACGACGTAGCCGTATTGCAGGCGGTCGATGGCGTTGCCGACGGCCCCGCCGATCACCAGGCCGATGGCCGTGATCAGGATGCGGCGGTCCGTCCGGGTCGCCCACCACACCAGAAATCCCGAGACCAGCAGCGAAAAGACCGTCAGGGCCCAGCGCGCCCCGCCGCCCCCGAACAGTCCGAAGCTCACGCCCGTGTTTTCGACGTAGGAGAAGTTCAGGAGCGGCGGCAGGAGCGGCACGCGCCCGACCTCGCGCAGGCTCAGCCCCTCCAGGATCCAGGCCTTGGAGGCCTGGTCCAGCAGGACGACGATCAGGGCGAAGCCATAGGCGGCCCAGGCGATGCGGGGGATCTTCATGCGGCGCGGTTAGCAGGCGGCGAGGGTCAAGGCTAGCCGACCCGACGACGCCGCGTCTCGGCGGTGCGCAGAGTGGATCGCAGGAACTCCGCCGGCGGGTCCGTCTCGGCCAGAACGTCCTCCTTGATGGCGCGCGGCTCGCCGAACAGGTGCCCCTGACCCATGCCGACGTCCAGCTCCAGCACGTCGACGATCTGGCGCTCGCTCTCGCATTTCTCGGCGATGACCTCGATGCCGTAGCGCCGCGTCAGGCCCGCGAAGTCGGCCGCCCGGATGTCCGGCAGCGACGGCAGCGGCGCGGCCCCGTCCAGATCCAGAAGCTGCTCGATCAGCAGATCCGCCGCCACCTTCACGAACCGCACGTCGGAGCGCTGCAGGTCGGCGAAGTCCAGATCCAGCGTCTGGACCTTGTCGATCGAGAAGCGGAAGCCGAGGTCGGCCAGCTTGGCCATGTTCCTCGCCTCGATCGCGCCGCGCGCGTCGAACGTCGCCTGGCCCAGCTCGAAGATCAGCGCCTGGTTCAGGTCGCGGTTCTGGTTCAGGAACTCCAGGAACTGCGGGAAGAAGGTCTCGTCCCCCAGCGACGACAGGGCGACGTTGCAGAACACGCCCACCTTGCGGTCCTGGCGTGCCAGCCGCCGCACGATCTGGGCGCAGCGGAACAGCAGCAGGTTGTCGATGGCCGGCACCAGACCTTCGCCCTCGGCGATGGAGAGATACTCCGCCGGCATCATCACCCGGTCGGTCGAATCCCGCAGACGGGTGAAACTCTCATAGAAGACCGTCCGCCGCTGCGGCAGGCTGACCACCGGCTGCAGATACAGGTCGACGCGATTCTCCGTCAGGGCGTCGTGGACGGTGCGCAGCAGGGCGTCGGCGGCGCGGCGGTGGCGATCCTCGAACGGGCTGGCCGCCGGCTGGGCGCTGGCCAGTCGCTGGTCCACGCTCTCGCTCATCTGCTGGATCAGCGTCTCCAGCATCCGGACCTCGCCGGTCAGCTCCTCGGCGCGGGACAGCGGGCCGCTCTCGATGGCCTGGGCCAGATCCGACAGGGCGCCCTGCGTCTGCTCCATGGCGTCGGCCAGCAGGCGGTGCGCCTCACGAACCTGCGCGATCTCCTGCGACAGCGCCCGCGCCCGGGCCGCCGAGGCCACCGCCACGTGGGCCGCCGCCAGCACGCCCAGGGTCCCCAGCGTCCCGGCCACGCCTGCGCCGGCCCCCAGACCGCCTCGCCACAACAGGGCGCCCACGGTCATGCCGAGGAACAGATAGCCGAAGAACAGGAAGCCCGTGGTGACCGCGCGCATCGGGAAGCCGAGACCCTTTCCGGGTGGAATCGCCCGAGTATCCGGCTATTGCGTCGGTACGGCCAGAGATGGGCCGCAGAATCTTGGGAATGAAGGGCCGCCCATGGAACTGTTCGACCTCACCGGCAAGACGGCCGTGACCACCGGCTCCTCGCGCGGCATCGGCAAGGCCGTCGCCGAGCGGCTGGCCGAGCACGGCGCCAATGTCGTGATCTCCTCGCGCAAGCCCGGCCCGTGCGACGAGGTCGCCGCGGAAATCAACGCCCGCTTCGGTCAGGGCCGCGCCATCGCGGTTCCGGCCAACATCGCGTCGAAGGACGACCTTCAGCGACTGGTCGACGAGACCCGCGCCGCCTTCGGCCGGATCGACGTTCTGGTCTGCAACGCGGCGTCCAACCCCTACGCCGGGCCGATGGCGGGCATTTCCGACGAGCAGTTCGACAAGATCCTGCAGAACAACGTGGTCTCCAACCACTGGCTGATCCAGATGGTCGCGCCGGAGATGCTGGAGCGAAAGGACGGCTCGATCATCATCGTGTCGTCCATCGGCGGGCTGCGCGGCAACGCCCTGATCGGCGCCTACAATGTGTCCAAGGCCGCCGACATGCAGCTGGCGCGGAACCTCGCGGTCGAGTGGGGGCCGTCGAACGTCCGCGTGAACTGCATCGCGCCGGGGCTGATCAAGACCGACTTCGCCAGGTATCTCTGGGAGAACCCGGACATCCTCAAGGTCGCGACCGACCCCGCGCCCCTGCGCCGCATCGGCATGCCGGACGAGATCGCCGGGGCCGCGGTCTATCTGGCCTCGCCGGCGTCCACCTACATGACGGGCCAGACCTTGGTCGTCGACGGCGGCATCACCATTGCCTGGTGAGCGGAAGATCGGGCCGCTGCAGGACCTGTCCTGGCGGCTTGAAGCCGTCGCCTTCGCGGGCCTGACCGTCCTTCTGCGCGCGCTCGGCGTGGAGCGCGCCTCGGCGTTCGGCGGCTGGCTGCTCAGGACGCTGGGACCGAAGACCGGCACCCACCGCACGGTGATCCGCAACCTGCGCATCGCCTTCCCGGACATGGCGCCGGCCGAGCGTGAGCGTCTGGCGCTGGAAAGCTGGGAGCGCACCGGCCGGACCTTCGCCGAGACGACCCTTCTGGACCGCATAACCTTCGAGTCCGGGCGGCTGGAGGTCGTGGGGCTGGAGCGCCTGCACGCCATCCGCGACTCCGGCCGGCCGGTCGTGTTCGTCTCCGGTCACCTGGCCTGTTTCGAGACCATGCCCGCCGCCATTCTGGCCGCGGGCGTGCCGTGCCAGATCACCTATCGGCAGGCCAACAACCCCTACGTCGACGCCCAGATCCGGAGGGCGCGCGCCCGCTATGGCGTCAAGCTGTTCGCGCCCAAGGGCGGCGACGGCGCCCGCGAACTGCTGGCCGGGCTGGAGCGCGGCGAGTCGGTGGCCCTGATGAACGACCAGAAGTTCAACGAAGGACCCGAAGCCGTCTTCTTCGGTCAGCCGGTCAACGCGGCGCCGGGCCCGTCACGACTGGCCCTGCGTTTCGGCACGGTGCTGCAGCCCATGAGCGTGGTGCGTCTGCCCGGCGTGCGCTTTCGCGTCACCGCCCACGACCCGATCGTTCTGGAAAGCACCGGCGACCGCGCGGCCGACATCGCCCGCGGCGTGCAGGCCGTGACCAGCTTCGTGGAAGACCGGGTGCGTGAGGTTCCGGAGGACTGGTTCTGGGTCCACAAGCGGTGGCCCGACCGCGTCTATGCGGCGCTGTCGCCGGAGGTCTGAGCGCGCTCCGCGTCCGTGGCGCGGCGATAGGGCCCCTTGAACCCGCGGGCGTCGGTGCGCCGGCGATCCGGACCGAAATAGCCGTCCGTCTTCACGAACGGCCGGGGGCGGAAGATCACGGCGTTGAGCCGCTCCAGGATCGCCTTGGCGGTGATCGGCTTGACGACGAACTCGGTCACGCCGGCGTCGCGCGCCTCCATGACCCGGTTCTTTTCCGAATGCCCGGTCATCATGATGATCGGCAGGTAGGGGTTGGGACTGTCTGCGCTGTTTCGCACCAGCCGCGTGAACTCCACCCCGTCCAGCGGGAACATGTTGAAGTCGACGATGGCCACGTCGAACGCCTGTTCCTTCAGCGCGTCCAGCCCGGCCCCGCCGTCGCCGACCTCGCGGATCTTCCGCACGCCCGCCGACTGCAGGATCGCCGAGGTGATGGCGCGCATGTGCTGGTTGTCGTCCACCAGCAGGACTTGAAGGGCGTTCAGGGCCGACATTCGAAAAACGCGATGGCACCGCCGTCGAAGCACGGCACGATCATCAGATTACAGAGCGGTAAGGAGGCGGTAAATCGCGACTGAAACAATTCTTCATCGCACACATAAGGCGCGGTGATGAGGCTTCAGGGCCGCACCATCAGGGACGGGTCCAAGTTCCGGTCCCGCCATTTCAGTCGCCAGCACAGATGCGGCCCGGTGGCCCGACCGCTGGATCCGACCCGTCCAATGATCTCACCGCGCCGCACGCGGTCGCCTTTCGCCACCTCCAGCCGCGATTGGTGCAGGCAGGCGCTGATCAGGCCCTGGCCGTGATCGATCAGGGTCAGCCCGCCTTCGAAATGCAGATCGCGCTCGGCCAGGGTCACCGTGCCCGCCGCCGGCGCCCGGATGGCGGTTCCGGCCGCCGCGCCGAGGTCGATGCCGTAGTGGGGCCGGGTCGGCGTGCCGTTCAGAATCCGCTGGCTCCCCCAGGCGCTGGTGACGCGCACGGTCTCCAGCGGCCAGTGGAAACCGTCGCGGAAGTCGTCGCCCTCGACCCGGCTGGCGAATCCTTCGGCCTTGATCGCCACCTCGCGCTGGATCCGCTCCAGAACCGCAGGGTCTTCGGGCGCGACGGTGGCCGGCGGAAGTCCGTCGACGCGCGTGGTGGGAAAGGTTCCGCGGGCCAGCTCCAGCCGGCGGCGCGTCTCGGCGCGCCCGTCGCGCGCGACGATCTCCGCCGACGCCGCGGCGTCACGGTCGAAGCCGACGAAGAACCAGCCCGCCGCCGACGCCTGGGTCAGCGCCTCGCCGTCGACGTAGATCATGGCCCGCGGCGTGGTGCGCCCTATGGCGTGGCCGCCCTGCTGGAACCGGCCGGTCAGCTCCAGCGGAACCTCGGCGCGGGCGGCGCCCGCCAGCGACAGGCCGCCGACGCCCGCCAGCAGCCCGCGCCGATCGATCGTCACCGCGCGCCGCCCAGGGCCTGCGCGGCTTCCGCGGGGCCGGCGTAGGCCTCCTGACGCTGCGCCGACCAGTAGCGCAGGCCTTCCAGCGGGATCGGCCTGCCGGTCACGGCGCAGCGCACGAAGCGCCCCGGCTTCACCACGGCGAAATCGCCGTCGCCATAGGACACGCGGGCTTCCTGATCGGTCATGTCGACAGGGTAGGGGCGGCCGGCGACCCGCTCAAGATCAGAACAGCGCGCCCTGCTCGGGCGACGCGGGCCTGGCCTTCGCCGCAGGCCGCGCGGGCCGGGGCTCGCCGCCGTCCACCGTGGCGCCGGCCGCGCCGTCCGGCATGACCAGCCTGACGCGCCGTCCGGGGGTCAGGGCCGCCGCCCCGGTCAGCCACGTGCCCCCCTCATCCTCCACCCGCGCGAAGCCCGGCTTGGGTTTCGCCGGGTCCAGCGTGGCCAGCGCCCGCGACAGGGCGCCCAGCCGCTCGCCGCGTCGCTCCAGCTGCGGCGGAAACGCCTCCAGCCGCGCCGTGGCGGCGTCCAGCCGCGCGCGACGCCGCTCGATCGCCCGCTCCAGAAGGTGCGGCCCCAGACGCGCGCCGACGGCCGCGGCGCGGCGCTCATGGGCGCCGCGGTTGCGCTCCAGCCCGGCGCCCAGCCGCAGCGAAGCCTGATCCAGTCGCTGGCGGGGCAGGGCCAGAAGGTCGTCCGCCCGCGCCGGCAGCCCCCGCGCGGCGGCCCTCAGCCGCGTGCGCCGGTCCTCGATCACGCGCCCGGCGGCCCGGACGGACCGCGCCGACAGGTCCGCGACCCATCCGACCAGATCGGCCAGCACGGGCGTGACCATCTCCGCCGCCCCGGTCGGCGTCGGCGCCCGCCGGTCGGAGACGAAATCGATCAGGGTCGTGTCGGTCTCATGCCCCACGGCCGACACGATCGGGATGCGCGCCGCCGCGACGGTGCGGGCCAGACCCTCGTCGTTGAAGCACCACAGATCCTCGACCGACCCGCCGCCGCGCGCGACGATCAGCAGGTCGGGTCGCGGGATCGGCCCGCCGGGCTCCATCGCGTCGAACCCTCTGATGGCGGCGGACACCTGCCCGCAGGCGGCCTCGCCCTGCACCACCACCGGCCAGACGACGACGCGGCAGGGCCAGCGTTCGGCGATGCGATGCAGGACGTCGCGGATCACCGCCCCCGTCGGGCTGGTGATCACCCCGATCACGGCCGGATAGGCCGGCAGCGGCTTCTTCCGCCCGGCCTCGAACAGGCCCTCGTCGCGCAGCTTGACCTTCAGCGCCTCCAGTCGTGCCAGCAGGGCGCCGGCGCCCGCCGCCTCCATCGTCTCGATGACGATCTGGTAGCTGGATCGCGCGGGATAGCTGGTGATCTTGCCGGTGACGATCACCTCCAGCCCGGTCTCCGGCTGAATGCCGAGCCCGCGCACCGAGCCCTTCCAGACCACGCCGTCGATGCAGGCCTTGTCGTCCTTCAGCGTCAGATAGACGTGTCCGGACGCGTGGCGGTTGACCTTCGACACCTCGCCGCGCAGGCGCACATGGCCGAACCGGTCCTCCAGCGTCCGCTTCAGGGCGAACGACAGTTCGGAAATCGACAGCGGCGGATTGTTGTCCCGCGGCGCCGGCGCTTCGGCCGGGCCTTCGAAGACGTAGGAGTCGTCGGTCATGGAACGAGCCTAGCGCCGGCTCATTGTCGGGGAAACCACCGGAGCGCCCATGTCCCAGGAACCGCCGCTGACGCCCGTGCAGGACGACGCCGCCGAACGCGAACTGGCCCGCCGCAGCCGAAGTGGGGCTCTTGCCCCCTGGCTGATCACCGGCGTCGTGGTCCTGATCGCCGTGGTCGCCTTCGTTCTCTGGGCGCGGACGGGCTGAACCCGGGTTGACCGCGCCCGCCCGCGCCGTCATTCCCCGCGCCATGAACATCCTGCTGGTCGGATCGGGCGGGCGCGAGCACGCCCTGGCGTGGAAGATCGCCCAGTCGCCGCTGGTCCGGCGGCTGGTCTGCGCCCCCGGCAACCCCGGCGTCGGCAAGCACGCCGAGCTGCGCCCGGAGTTCAAGGTCACGGACGCCGAGGGCCTGGCCGCGCTGGCGCGCGAGATGCAGGCCGATCTGGTGGTGGTCGGACCGGAGTCGGCGTTGGAGGCCGGTCTGGCCGACCGTCTCGCCGCCGCCGGCATCGCCTGCTTCGGGCCGTCGGCGCGCGCGGCGCGTCTGGAGACGTCCAAGGCCTTCGCCAAGGGGTTCATGGAACGCTGGGAGATCCCCACCGCGGGCTTCGGCGTCTACGAGAAGCTCGGCGAGGCGCGCGACGCGCTGAAGGTTTTCAAGCCGCCCTACGTCATCAAGGCGGACGGTCTGGCGGCGGGCAAGGGCGTGGCCATCTGCCCGGACCGCAAGGACGCGGAGTCCGAGATTTCCCGGATGCTGGGCGGCCGCTTCGGCGCCGCCGGCGCGCGCGTCGTGATCGAGGAGTTCATGGCGGGCGAGGAGGGCAGCCTCTTCGCCCTCTGCGACGGCACGCGCGCGGTGCTGTTCGGCGGGGCGCAGGATCACAAGCGCGCCTTCGACGGCGACCTGGGGCCGAACACCGGCGGCATGGGCGCCTATTCGCCGGCGCCCGTGTTCACGCCCGAGCTGGTCGGGCAGGCGGAAAGCCGCATCGTCGCGCCCGTCGTCGCGGCCATGGCGCGGGAAGGCGCGCCGTTCCGCGGCGTCCTGTTCTGCGGGCTGATGGCGACCGACGACGGTCCCAAGGTGGTCGAGTTCAACGCCCGCTTCGGCGACCCCGAATGTCAGGTGCTGATGATGCGCCTGACGGGCGACGTGGTGCCGTGGCTCCTGGCCTGCGCGCGGGGCGACCTGTCGCGTCTGCCCGCGGCGCCCGAGTTCCGGCCCCAGGCCTGCGTCTGCGTCGTCATGGCCGCGCAGGGCTATCCCGACAGCCCGCTGGAAGGTTCGATCATCCGCGGCGCCGACCGCGACTTCGGCCCGCACGTGCAGGTCTTCCACGCCGGCACGCGCCGCGACGAGAAGGGCGCACTGGTCGCTTCGGGCGGCCGCGTGCTGAACGTCTGCGCCCTCGGCGACGACGTGGCCCAGGCCCGGGACCGCGCCTACGCGGCGGTCAAGGCCATCGACTGGCCCGGCGGCTTCCACCGTTCCGACATCGCCTGGCGCGCGCTGGAGCCGCGCGACTGATCTTTCGGAACGCGCGGTGAAAACCGGCGTTTCCCTCCCGCCGAAGAGGAAGCGGCGCGGAGGGTCTGGGTCATGAAGGCGATCGTCAGGGATCGGGGCGTGCGGCTGGTGGCGGGACTGTTCCTGCTTTCTTGCGCGGGGTCCGGCTGGCTGGCGTGGCACCTGTCGCCCATGAGCAACGGCACCGATCAGGCGCGCTACGAGCGGTTCTTCGAGGCGCGCTAGGCGGCCTTGGGCACGGCGGTCTCGGGCGCCGTCACGAGCGCGAGCAGTTCAGCGGCCTCGAACGGCTTGGCCAGATGTTTGTCGGCGCCGGCCCCGCGCGCCGCCGCCACGTGCTCGGGCAGGGCGTTGGCCGTCAGCATCACGATCGGCGTCAGGGCGCGGCCGTTCTCGCACTCGAACTCGCGGATGGCCCGCGTCGCCGTCAGCCCGTCCATCACCGGCATCTGCATGTCCATGAGCACCATGTCGTAGGCCCCCTTGCGATAGGCCTCCACCGCCTCGGCGCCGTTCTCCACGCTGGTCAGCTCAACCGCCGCCGCGCCCAGGATCAGCTCCACCACCTTGCGGTTGGTGGGATGGTCGTCGGCCAGCAGCACGCGGACGACCGCGCCCGTCCGGGCCTCGTCGTGCGGCTCGGGGATCGCGGCGACCGGCGCCTCGGCCGCGCGCAGCGGCACGGTCAGCAGGAAGGTCGAGCCGCCGCCGGGCTCGCTTTCGGCGTCCAGCGAACCGCCCATCATCTCGGCCAGCTGGCGACAGATCGACAGCCCCAGTCCGGAACCTCCGTACCGGCGCGTGATGGCTCCGTCGGCCTGCTCGAAGCGCCCGAACAGCCGGTCGCGCTGTTCCGCGCCGAAACCGATGCCGGTGTCGCTGACGGCGATGCGCAGGGTCGGCGCGCCGTCCGCCGCGGGACCGCACTGGGCTTCCAGCTTGATCAGGCCCGCCTCGGTGAACTTCACCGCGTTGGAGACGAGGTTGCACATCACCTGCTTCAGCCGGACGACGTCGCCGGCGATCCAGGCGGGGCAGGCGGGGCAGACGTCGACGATCAGGGCCAGACCTTTGGCCGCGGCCGAGGCGCGGTACAGGTCCGCCGCCTCATGCACGGCCGCGCCCAGATCGAACGCCTCGTCCTCCAGCGACAGGCGGCCGCTCTCGATGCGGGCCAGATCCAGGATGTCGCCCAGCAGCGTCAGCAGCATGCGGCTCGACGACTGCATCAGGTCCAGCATCTCGCGCTGGTCCGTGCTCAGTTCGGTCCGCCCCAGCGCCTGCGCCAGCCCGATCACGCCGTTCAGGGGCGTGCGGATCTCGTGGCTCATGTTGGCGAGGAACAGGCTCTTGGCCGCATTGGCCGCCTCGGCCGCGTCGCGGGCGTCGGCCAGGGCCTTGGCGTCCCGCTTCAGGTCGGTGATGTCGTTGCACAGGGTGACGATGCCGCCGTTGGCCGTGCGCCGGTCCTGAACGCGGATCCAGCGGCCGTCGTCGCAGCGCTGCTCCAGCGTCGCCTCCAGCTGCTGGCGCGCCGCCAGCCGCTCGGCGCGCCACTCGTCCTCGCGCCCGATGGCGTCGGCATAGATGCCTTCGTCCAGTCCGATCTGCAGCACGTCCTCGAAGCGCATGCCCGGCTTCAGCTGGGCGACCAGCTCCGGGTTCACCTCGGCGTAGCGCGCGTTCCACAGCACCAGACGGCCGTCGGAGTCATAGAACCCCATGGCGTCCGGCATCGCCTCCACGGCCTCGCGGATCTGGTTCAGCGTCCGCCCGTCGCTCCAGCGCGCCACGCCCGTCAGGAAGGCCGCGACCACGACGGGCAGGGCGGCGGACACGGCGACGGCGCTCAGCAGCGCCCCCTGACCCAGACCGTGCGCGCCGGTCAGGGCCGCTTCCGGAACCACGGTCAGGGCGCCCATGGCGATGAAATGCAGGGCGCAGACCCCGACCGTGGCGCCCAGCGCCGTCGCCAGACAGTTCTTCCAGCCGCCGCGGTGGGGCGACAGGGCGACCGCCGTGCCGGCGATCAGGGCGCAGGCCACCGCCACGGCGGCCAGACCGAAGTCCCAGACGGCCGTCCCGGCCATCAGCAGGCCGCTCATGCCGAGGAAATGCATGGCCGCCACGCCCGAGCCGGCCAGGGCCCCCGCCAGCCCCCGGCGCAGCGCAGGCGCGCCGATGCCGGTGAAGGCGGCGCCGACGCCAAACAGCAGCGCCAGGCCCAGCGACGCCGCCGTGACCAGGAGGTCGTACTGGGTCGCCAGTCCGGGATCGAAGCCCAACATGGCCGTGAAGTGGGTGGTCCACACGGCCAGCGCGCCCAGGGCGCCGGCTCCGCCGGTCAGCACCACACGTTTCCGCCCCTGCGCCGCCCACGCCTGCCGGCCGAGGGCGAAGGCCGTGGCCAGTCCCGTCAGGCACAGGACGCCCGCCGCAACGACCAGGCGAAGGTCGTGCTGCGTCGTCAGACAGAGCAAAACGGCGTTCAAGTTCAGTGCGCCCCGCAACGATTTCGCGGACTCTGAACGGCACAGGTGAACATTCCGTGCGCAAACCGACATTGTCACGCGATTGGCGGAAACGCGCGCTACTCGCGGTCGCCGTCCGCGTTTCCCTCCGGGCGCGGACCTTCTAGAGATTCACGATGCCCGACGCGTCCAACCCGTCCCCGATCGCGCCGACCGCCTCGTCGCGTCTCTGGACGGCGGGCGCCAGCGGGTGCGTCGCCTCCGCCGTGCTGATCGGCCTGGCCGCCTACCACCCGCATCATGCGCCGGTGCTGCTGGGCGGCGTCGCCGCCGTGGCGTTGGCGACCTGGATGGTCAACCGCTCGCGTCCGGCCAGCTCCGACGCGTCGTCCGTCGCGCCGCCCGAGCCCATTCCTGCGGCGTCGGAACCCGACGCCTCGCTTCTGGACGCCGCGTTCGAGGCGCTGACCGACGCCGTGCTGGTCGTCAGCGGCGGCGAGCCGGACGACATCGCCGGACGGCGCGTGGTGCTGGCGAACCGCGCGGCCCGGGACCTGCTGCGCATCCAGCGCGACGGCGCGATCCTCGTCTCCGTGCTGCGCGATCCGCTCGTGCTCGAGGCCGTGGACGAGGCCCTGTTCGGCAGCGTCGAGCGCGTCGTCGACTGGACCGGCGTGCGCGACCGCCACTGGGTCGCCCACGCGCGGCCGCTGGCCTGCGGCGAGGGGCGCGCGCTCGCCGTGCTGGTGCTGCGCGACGACACCGACGTCCGCCGCATGGAGCTGATGCGCGTCGACTTCCTCGCCAACGCCAGCCATGAGCTGCGCACGCCGCTGGCCTCGCTCTCCGGCTTCATCGAGACGCTGAAGGGGCACGCCAGGGACGATCCCAAGGCGCGCGACCGGTTCCTCGACATCATGTCGGCCCAGGCCGACCGCATGGGGCGTCTCGTCGCCGACCTGCTGTCGCTCAGCCGCATCGAACTGAACGAGCACATCCCGCCTTCGGGCCGCGTGGATCTGGCGCGCGCGCTCACCGACGTCGTCGATGCGCTCAGCGTCCTCACGCACGACAAGGGCGTGCAGGTGGACGTGTCGGGCGCCACCGTCGCGGAGGTGCGCGGCGATCGCGACGAGATCGTTCAGGTCATCCAGAACCTCGTCGACAACGCGGTGAAATACTCGGGCCGCGGCGACCGGGTGGAGGTGCAGGTCGTCGCCAGCCTCTCGGGCGATGAGGCGACGGCCGCCCGCATGCCGGCGTCGTCGCGCCTGCCGCTGCTGACGCCGGATCGCGACGCCTCCGCGCGCTATGCCGCCGTCGTGGTGCGCGACCACGGCCCGGGCATGGAACGCGAGCATCTGCCCCGGCTGACGGAGCGGTTCTATCGCGTCGAGGGGCAGAAAAGCGGGGGCGAGCGCGCGGGCACGGGCCTGGGCCTCGCCATCGTCAAACACATCGTGAACCGCCACAGAGGGGGGCTGGCCGTCGAAAGCGTCGTCGGCCAAGGCACGATTTTCACGGCGTTTTTCCCTCTGTCGCAGGACCGTCGCAACGGCCCTGCGGACGGCCCGACGCTGTAACGGAACTGTCACGCCACAGTCGTAATCCGCTCACCCATCACGGGCAGTTTCCCGGCCGAACGGTCGAGCCTCCCCGGCGCGCGCCGATTCCCTTCGCCGGACCCGATGAACGCGCTTCTGCTGCTCCTGCCGATCGTCCTCGCCGCGGCGGCCTTCGTGGCCGGCCGCGCCGTCGCGCATCGCCGGTTCGACGGCGTCCGTCCGCACTCGCGTCCCTCCCAACATGCGGCGTTGGCCGCGATTTCGGTGGGCGTGCCGGCGCTGGTCGTCGTGCTGGCGGCTGCGATCCTCGGCGGACAGGTCGAACGCCGTCTGCTCGAAGTCGATCAGCCCCCGGCCGTCGTCGCGCTCGACGACATCCGTCGCGACGCCTTCTACGGCGACGTGCACCGCGTCGCCACGGGCGCCACGCCGCTGCAGGCGTGGGAAGCGCCCCTTGCCGCGGACCTCCAGACCCAGGCCGCGCAGGCTCGCCGCCTCGACGCCACACGCCTGTTCGGCGCGCTCGCGGCGGCGCTGCTGGCGGCCGCGATCGGCGGCCTGATCGCCTTTTCGCGCATCCGCCCCGATCTCCGCGCGCGCAACCGGGTGGAAGGATGGGTCGTCGCCGTCCTGCTGGCCTGCGCCGCCGTGGCCGTTCTGACGACCCTCGGCATCGTCGCCTCGCTGCTGATCGACGCCACCCGCTTCTTCGAGCGCGTGCCGGTGCAGGAGTTCCTGCTGGGCACGCAGTGGTCGCCGCAGACGGCCATCCGCGCCGACCAGGTGGGATCGACCGGCGCGTTCGGGGCCCTGCCGCTGTTCGCCGGCACCTTCCTGATCATGCTGATCGCCATGACGGTGGCGGCGCCGGTCGGCCTGATGTCGGCCATCTACCTGTCGGAGTACGCCGGCCCGACCACGCGCGCCGTGGTCAAGCCGGTGCTGGAGATCCTCGCCGGCGTGCCGACCGTGGTCTACGGCTTCTTCGCCGCCCTGACGGTGGGGCCCGCCTTCCGCGCCTTCTTCAACGGCGTCGGCGCCCAGCTGGTCGGCGGGCCGCTGGACGGCCTCGGCCAGTATCTGCTGCTGGTCCAGAACCAGATGGCGCTGGTCGCCGGCGGGGTCATGGGGATCATGCTGATCCCGTTCGTCAGCTCCCTGTCCGACGACATCATCAACGCCGTGCCCCAGTCGCTGCGCGACGGCTCCTACGCCATGGGCGCGACGAAGTCCGAGACGGTCGGGCGCGTCCTGATGCCCGCCGCCCTGCCGGGGGTCGCCGGCGCCCTGCTGCTGGCCGTGTCCCGCGCGGTCGGCGAGACCATGATCGTCACCATGGCCGCCGGCCTGGCCGCCCGCCTGACGCTGAACCCGCTCGACACCGTGACCACCGTCACGGTCCAGATCGTCACCCTGCTGACCGGCGATCAGGAGTTCGACAGCGCCAAGACCCTGTCCGCCTTCGGCCTCGGCCTGACCCTGTTCCTGGCCACCCTGGTGCTGAACATCGTCGCCCAGCGCATCGTCCAGACCTACCGGCAGCAGTATGACTGACGCGCCCGCTTCCCCCGACCGGGCCGCCCGCCTGCAGAAGGGTCTGCGCCGCCGCTATGCGCGTGAGCGCCGCTTCCAGCTGTACGGCCTGCTGGCCATCGGCGTGGCGGTCGGCTTCCTGCTGCTGCTGCTCGGCCGCATCTGGACCCAGGGCAACACGGCTTTCTGGACCCACGACGTCTCCATCCCGGTCTACATGGACCCCGCCCGGATCGATCCGGCCTATCCGCAGGGGACGAACTTCCCCCAGATGGTCGCCGAACAGCAGCTGGCCCGCCTCGGCGTCACCGACGACGCGGCCGGGCGCGCCTCCACCGAGATGCGCCGCCTCTTCTCCTCGGAGCTCAAATTCGTCGCCGGCGACATGGTCCGCGCCGATCCCTCGCTGATCGGCAGGACGGTGACCGTGACGGCGCCCCTGTCGGACGACGCCGACCTGTTCTTCAAGGGCGAGATCGAACGCGACACGCCCGAGGAGCAGCGCCGCGTCACGGATCGCCAGATCGGCTGGCTGGACCGCCTGCAGGCCGACGGCTTCGTCGAACGCGGCTTCAACGCCCGCATGTTCACCTCCGGCGATTCCACCGAGCCGGAGCTCGCCGGCGTTCTGGGCGCGGTGGTGGGCTCGGCCCTCATGCTGCTGGTCACGGCGCTTCTGGCCATTCCCATCGGCGTCGCCGCCGCCATCTGGCTGGAGGAATTCGCGCCGCGCAACCGGCTGAGCGCCTTCATCGAGGTCAACATCAACAACCTCGCGGCGGTGCCCTCCATCGTCTACGGCCTGCTGGGTCTGGCGCTGTTCATCAACTGGATGCACCTGCCGCGGTCGTCGCCCCTCGTCGGGGGGCTGGTGCTGGCCCTGATGGCCCTGCCGACCATCATCATCGCCACCCGCTCGTCGCTGAAGGCGGTGCCGCCCTCGATCCGCGAGGCCGCGCTGGCGCTGGGCGCCTCGAAGACCCAGACGGTGTTCCAGCACGTCCTGCCGCTGGCCCTGCCGGGCGTCATGACCGGCGCGATCATTTCCATGGCCCATGCGCTGGGCGAGACCGCGCCGCTTCTGCTCATCGGCATGGTCAGCTTCGTGCCGGGCGTGGCGACCTCGATCGCCGAGCCCGCCGGCGCCCTCCCGTCCCTCATCTACATCTGGGAGAACGCGTCCGAGCGCGCCTTCCATGAGCGCACCGCCGCGGCGATCATGGTTCTCCTGGCCCTCATGATCGTCATGAACGCCGCCGCCATCGTCCTGCGGCGTCGCTTCGAACGTCGGTGGTAAGCCCAATGAAGTTCAACATCTTCCGCTCGCACGACGACCGCGGCTCGGGCGATCCGACCCAGACGCCGCGCATGGGCGGTCAGGTCCTCCCGGCCGCCGAAAGTCATGGCGCGCACGCGACGTCCGCCGACCTGGTGGAGCCGTCGACCGCCGACGCCACCGCAGGGGCCGCGGTGACCCCGCGCCCGGCCGAGCCCATGGGGCCGATCAAGATCCGTGCGCGCGACGTCTCGGTCCATTACGGCGACAAACAGGCCCTGCACGAGGTGTCGGTCGACATTCCGGACAAGACCGTGACCGCCTTCATCGGCCCGTCGGGCTGCGGCAAGTCGACCTTCCTGCGTTGCCTCAACCGCATGAACGACACCATCCCGTCGGCCCGCGTCAGCGGCCGCATCGAGATGGACGGCCAGGACGTGAACTCGAAGTCGGTCGATCCCGTGCTGCTGCGCGCCCAGGTCGGCATGGTGTTCCAGAAGCCGAACCCCTTCCCCAAGTCGATCTATGAGAACGTCGCCTACGGCCCGCGCATCCACGGCCTGACGACCTCGAAGTCGGAGCTGGACGGCGTCGTCGAGAAATCGCTGCGCCGCGCCGGTCTGTGGGACGAGGTCGCCGACCGCCTGCATTCGCCCGGCACCGGCCTGTCCGGCGGTCAGCAGCAGCGTCTGGTCATCGCCCGCGCCATCGCGGTGGAGCCCGAGGTCATCCTGATGGACGAGCCCTGCTCGGCTCTGGACCCCATCGCCACCGCCAAGATCGAGGAACTGATCGACGAGCTGCGCGAGCAGTACTGCATCGTCATCGTCACCCACTCCATGGCCCAGGCCGCCCGCGTGTCGCAACGCACCGCCTTCTTCCACATGGGCCGCCTCGTCGAGACGGGGCCGACGGAGGAAATCTTCACAAACCCCCGCGAGCGGCGCACGCTCGATTACATCACCGGCCGCTTCGGCTGAGATCACCTCGAAGATGAACCAGCACACAGTCAAATCCTACGGAGACGAGCTGAACCAGCTCACGGCCGAGGTCGCCCGCATGGGCGGCCTGGCCGAGGCCCAGGTCGCAGACGCCGTCGAATCGGTCGCCCGCCGCGACGTCGCCCTGGCCCGCGCGGTCGTCGAGCGCGACCAGAAGCTCGACGCCCTGCACCACGACATCGAGAAGAAGGCCATCCGCCTGATCGCCCTGCGTCAGCCCGTGGCGTCGGATCTCCGCAAGACGCTGTCCGCCATGAAGCTGGCGGTCGACCTGGAGCGCACCGGCGACCTGGCGCGCAACATCGCCAAGCGCGCCCTGATCCTGGCCGAAGGCGAGCCGATCCAGCCCCTGACCCGCTCGATCGAGCGCATGGGCAAGCTGGTGTCCGGCCGCCTGCGCGACGTCATGGACGCCTACACCGGCGGCGAACTGGACCGCGCCGTCGCGGTGTGGAGCACCGACGACGAGGTCGACGAGCACTACAACAGCCTGTTCCGCGAGCTGCTGACCTACATGATGGGCGACCCGCGCACGATCTCGGCCGGCACGCATCTGCTGTTCATGGCCAAGAACCTCGAGCGCATCGGCGACCACGCGACCAACATCGCCGAAACCATCCATTACGAGATCACGGGCGGCGACATGTACGGCGAGCGGCCGAGGCTCAGCGCCCTCCCGGCCGAGCCCGACTTCAAGACCGGCGCCTGAGCCGCCTGATCGACCAGCCTGGAGACTGACGTGCAGCCCTACGTTCTGGTGATGGAAGACGAGGACGCCCTCGCCACCCTGCTTCAGTACAATCTGGAGAAGGAAGGCTATCGCGTCGTCGTCGCCGGGGACGGCGAAGAGGGTCTGGTCCAGATCGACGAGCGGCTGCCCGATCTGGTCCTGCTGGACTGGATGCTGCCCAAGGTGTCGGGCATCGAGGTCTGCCGCCGCATCCGCGGCAAGGCCGAAACCCGCAACCTGCCGATCATCATGCTCACAGCGCGGGGGGAGGAGACCGACCGCGTGCGCGGCCTCGACACCGGCGCCGACGACTACCTGACCAAACCCTTCTCGATGACGGAGCTGATCGCCCGCATCCGCGCCGTCCTGCGCCGCATCCGCCCGGGCCTTGCCGACGACCGCATCAACCACGGCGACATCGTCATCGACCGCGTCGCCCACCGCGTCCGCCGCGCGGGATCGGAGATCCATCTGGGCCCCACCGAATTCCGGTTGCTGGATCACTTCATGCAGCACCCGGGCCGCGTCTTCAGCCGGGAACAGCTGCTCGACGCCGTCTGGGGCTCGGACGTCTACGTCGAGGCCCGCACCGTCGACGTCCACGTCGGCCGCCTGCGCAAGGCACTGAACGTCGAAGGCACCGCCAATCCCATCCGCACCGTCCGCTCGGCGGGATACTCGCTGGACCTCGGCGCCTGATCCCACGCTGGCGGTTCGCCGCGCGCCCGGTCTAAGCTCCCCGCTCAGCCGAGGGGATTTCGCCATGCGCCGCCGCACCTTCCTGTCCACCCTGCCGGCCGGGGCCGTTCTGGGCGGGACGTCCGCGGGGTCCGTCATGGCGCAGACCCCGCCCGCCGCGACGCGCACGCCAGCTTCCGCCCCCGCCACCTATCCCTACAGCGGCGTCGGCATGGGGGACCGGATCATGGGCGCGCCCTTCGCCGGCCGCTCGACGGTCTGGGGCGCGCGCGGGGCCGTCGCCACGGCGCATCCGACCGCGACCCTGATCGGGCTGGACACGCTCCGGCGGGGCGGCTCGGCCATCGATGCGGCCATCGCCGTCAACGCCGCCCTCGGCTTTCTCGAACCCGTCGCCAACGGCATCGGCGGCGACGCCTTCTGCCTGATGTGGGATCCGAAGCAGAAGAAGGTGCTGGGTTTCAACGGCTCCGGAGCCAGCCCGCGCGGCCTGTCGCTTGAGGCGGCCCGGGGCAAGGCGAACGCGCAGGGCTACCTGCCGTCCTACGGCGCCGTCACCGTCAACGTGCCGGGCACGGTCGACGCGTGGTGGAGCGCGCATCAGCGTCACGGCAAGCTCCCCTGGGCGGAGGTGTTCGCCCCGGTGATCGAGCTGTGCGAGCGCGGCGAGGCCATGCCCCAGCTGATCGCCTTCTACCTCGAGCGCAACATGGCCGGCTTCGACCGGTCTGCCGCGATCATCGAAGACAACGACAACCGCAAGCGGGTCTACGCCCCCGACGGCCGCACGCCGCGCGTCGGCGAGGTCTTCGCCAACGCTGATCTGGCCCGCACCTACCGCCTGATCTCCGAGGGCGGGCGCGACGCCTTCTACGAAGGCCCGATCGCCGCGGCCATCGAGGCCTACTTCCGCCGCATCGGCGGCTGGATGTCCCGCGTCGATCTGGCCGCGCACCGCACGGAATGGGTGCAGCCGCTGGTTTCGAACTACCGCGGCGTCGACGTCTGGCAACTGGGGCCGAGCACCCAGGGCCTGTCGACCCTGCAGATCCTCAACGTCTGCGAACGCTTCGACCTGAAGGGCCTGGGCTTCCAGTCGGCCGCCTCCATCCACGTGCAGGCCGAGGCCAAGCGGCTGGCGTTTGAGGACCGCGCCCGCTGGTTCGCCGACGAGCGCTTTTCGAAGTCCCCGGTCGAGCGGCTGATCTCGAAGGACTATGCCGCCGAACGCGCCGCCCTGATCCGCATGGACCGCGTCATGGATCGCGTCATGCCCGGCGACGCCCCGACCCAGGGGGGCACCACCTATTTCAGCGTCGCCGACGCCGACGGCATGATGGTCAGCTGGATCCAGTCCAACTATCGCGGCATGGGCTCCGGCCTCGTGCCCGACGACGGGAACGGCGGCACGCTCGGCTTCATGTTCCAGGACCGCGGCGAACTGTTCGCCCTGACCGACGGCCACCCCAACGTCTATGCGCCCGGCAAGCGGCCCTTCCACACCATCATTCCCGGCTTTGCGACGAAGGACGGCGAACCGTGGATGGCCTTCGGCGTCATGGGCGGCGGCATGCAGCCACAGGGTCAGGCCCAGATCGTGATCAACATGGTCGACTACGGCCTCGACCCGCAGGAGGCCGGCGACGCCCCGCGCTGGCAGCACGAGGGCAGCTCGGAGCCCACGGGTCAGCCCGCCGAAGGCACGGGCGTCCTGCATCTGGAGTCCGGGGTGCCTGAAGCCACGAAGGAGCAGCTGCGCGCCATGGGCTGGACGCTGGGCAGGCCCAACGGAGGCTTCGGCGGCTATCAGAACGTCGTCCGTCAGGTGAACGCCCGCGGCCCGTGGACCTACGGCGCGGCGTCGGAGATGCGCAAGGACGGTCTGGCGCTGGCTTGGTGAGCGACCTCGATCTCACGGGCAGGTGGACGGGCGTCTACTTCTACCCGGACGACGACATCCCGCCGAACGGCTTCACCGCCGATCTGATCGAGCGTGGCGGACATATCTCGGGCCGGACGTCGGAGCGAAGCGAACTTCGGCTTGGGCAGACCCTCGGCGCCGAGATCGAGGGGCAACGGAACGCCGTCGCTGTCGCCTTCACGAAGATCCCCGACGATGGCTCGCCGATCATCGAATATGCCGGGGAGCTGTCGCCGGACGGGCAATCCCTCAGCGGCACATGGACCATCATCGGCGACTGGTCGGGGACCTTCCGCATGGACCGACGCAGCGACGCAGCGACGACCGCCCGCACGCGCGTAGCTCAAGCCGACTGAGCCTCCGGCTCCAGCTGATAGTTCCGGCCGCAGTATTCGCACTTCACGTGGATCTTGCCGTCGGGCTCGATCATCTCGGCGCGGTCTTCGGCGCTGAAGCTGGCCATCATGGCCTCGATCCGCTCCGCCGAGCAGCGGCACTGCGCCTTGAGAGGCATGGCCCCCTCCAGCCTCACGCCGTCCTCATGGAACAGGCGGAACAGCAGGGTCTCCGGCGTCACCGTCGGGTCCAGCAGCTCGTCGTCGGCCAGGGTGGCGAACAGGGCGCGGCTGCGTTCCCACACCTCCGTGGTGTCGCCGCGCGCCTGGTCGGCCGCGATCACCTGGATCAGCGCGCCGCCCGCCCGCCAGCGCGGTCCCTGGCCCGTGTCGACCGAGCCGATCGCCAGCCGCACCTTGGTCGGCACCTGCTCGGACTGTTCGAAGAAATGCTCGGCGCACAGGCTCAGGCTCTCGCCCTCGATCGGGGTGATCCCCTGCGTCCGCTCGAAGTCCGGCCCGCGGTCCAGCGTCATGATCAGCACGCCCTTGCCCAGCAGGCTCTTCGCGCCGGGGCGGGAGAAGCCCTGCGACGCCGCCGCGACCTCTTCCGGATCGAACCGGCAGAAGCCGCGCAGCGTCCCGTCGGTGCCGTAGTCCGCCACAAGGTAGCGCACGGGCCCGTCGCCTTGCGCCTGCACCAGCAGCCGACCCTCGAACTTCAGGCTGGACCCGACCAGCGCGGCCAGCACGCAGGCCTCGCCCAGCAGGGCGGCGACCGGCTCCGGATAGTCGTGCGCCGACAGCACCTCGTGGATCGCGGCGCCCAGGCGCACGATCCGCCCGCGCACCGGCCAGCCCTCGATCTGGAAGGCGGCGGCCAGGTCGTCGGTGATCGGGGCGGCGTCGGTCAAGTCGGTCTCCGGGTGCGCGAGGCGAAAGGCGCCAGATAGGCGCGCGCTTGGCGCATTGTAAGGCCGTCTGCTACGGCCAAGCTCGGAACGCGTCGCAGGGCGGCCCGTTCAGTCGTGGTCCCGACCGTCAGGAAAAACGCATGGCCCGCAAGCCCAGCCTCAAGCCGCTCAGCGAGCAGTCCATCGTCATCACCGGCGCCACTTCCGGCATCGGTCTGGCGACGGCGCGCCGGGCCGCCGCCGCAGGGGCGCGCGTCTTTCTCATCGCGCGCGGCGAGAAGGATCTGGCGAAGCTGACGGAGGAGCTGCAGGCCAAGGGCGCCCGCGCCGCCTATGCGGTGGCCGACGTGGCCGACTTCGACGCCCTGCGCGAGGCGGCGGAAAAGGCGGCGCGCCTGTTCGGCGGCTTCGACACCTGGGTGAACAACGCCGGCATCTCCATCTTCGGATCGATCCGCGACGTGACGCTGGAGGACCAGCGCCGGCTCTTCGAGACCAACTACTGGGGCGTCGTGAACGGCTCCCTGATCGCCGCGGAGCACCTGCGCGAGCGCCCTTACGGCGGAACCATCGTCAACGTCGGCTCCACCCTGGCCGACGCGCCCATCCCGGTGCAGGGGGTCTATTCCGCCTCGAAGCACGCCGTGAAGGGCTTCACCAACGCCTTCCGCATGGAGCTGATGCGCGAGGACGCGCGCGTCGCCGTCAGCCTGGTCAAGCCCGCGGCGATCGACACGCCCTACAACAAGCACGCCCGCAACATCACCGGCCACGCCGTGCACAACCCCCAGCCGGTCTATGCGACGCCCGTCGTCGCCGACGCCATCCTGTGGTGCGCCACCCATCCGATGCGCGAGATCACCGTGGGCGGGGGCGGGCGGCTGATCGCCTCCTTCTATTCGGCCCTGCCGGGGCTCGCGGAACCTCTCTTCGCGCGGTTCGCTCCCATGCTGATGCGGGACAAGCGGGGCGAGTATCACCCGTACGAGGACGGCCTCTGGGATCCCGCCGACGACGGTCTGGAGGAAGAAGTGCACTATCCCATGGTCAGGAATTTCAGCGCTCTGGCGGAAGTCCGCAAACATCCGGGCGTGGCCGCCGGCGTGGTGGCGATCCTGGCCGGGGTCGGTCTGGCCGCGCTCCTGCTGAACCAGCGCAGCGGCCCGACCCGGTATGAGCGCCTGCGCGAGAGCGTCCGCCCCTCGCGCCTCTGGTCGCGCCTGCGCGCGGGCGAGCGATTGGGCGACGTCCGCGATCGCGCCGAGGAGGGCTGGGACCGCGTCGGCGCCTTCACCGAGCGTCTGGTCGGACGCGACAGCCGCCATCGCGCCGCCGCCTACGCCCGCGACCACGCGCAGGAAGGGGCGGGCGCGGCGGCCATCGCGGCCATCGCCGCAGCCGTCGGCGCCGCCGCCCTGAAGCATTTCCAGGACCGCCGCTAAGCCTTGCTGCGGCTGCGAAGCTCGGTCACGCTGCACGCATGGCCGGGGCGACGCTGATCTTCGACTTCGATTCCACCCTGGTGGACTTCGAGACGCTGGAGGCGCTGGCGGAGCTCTCGCTGGCCGACGCGCCCGACGCCGCCGACAGGCGCGGCCGGGTGGCCGCGCTGACCGACCGGGCCATGGCCGGCGAGATCGATTTCGTCGAGGCCCTGACGCAGCGGCTGGCTCTGCTGCCGGTGACGCGCGAGCACGTCCGCACGCTTGCGGCTCGCGCGCCCACGCGTCTGGCGCCCTCGGTCGCCCGCAATCTCGAGACGCTGCGCCGTCACGCCGATCGACTGGTCATCGTCTCCGGCGGGTTCCGTGAGGTCATCGCCCCCGTCGCCGACCTGCTGGGCGTTCCCGCGGATCGGGTTCTGGCCAATGACCTGACGTACGACGACGCCGGCCGCGTCCTCGGCGTCCTGTCCAATCCCATCCTGGAGCCGCAGGGCAAGGCCGCCGCCGTTCGTGGCCTGAAGCTGACCGGTCCGGTCGTCATGATCGGCGACGGCTGGACCGACGCCGAGGTGAAGCTGGCCGGCGCCGCAGACCGCTTCGTCGCCTTCACCGAGATCGTCCGCCGCGACCGTGTCGTCGCCGCCGCCGATCAGGAAGCCGCGACGCTGGACGAGGTGTTGCACGCCGAGGGTCTGGCCGGCCGCTGGTCCTATCCGCGCAGCCGCATCCGCATCCTGCTGCTCGAGAACGTCCACCCCGCCGCCGTCCGGCGCTTCGAATCGGCCGGCTATGCGGTCGACACGGTGAAGGGCGCGCTGGACGAGGATGAACTGATTGCGCGGCTCAAGGGCGTCCACGTGCTGGGCGTCCGGTCCAAGACGGAAGTGAGCGCCCGCGTGCTGGACGCCGCCGACCGCCTGATGGCCGTCGCCGCCTTCTGCATCGGCACCAACCAGATCGACCTGCAGGCCGCGGCCGACCGCGGCGTCGCCGTCTTCAACGCCCCGCACTCCAACACCCGCTCGGTGGTCGAGCTGGCGGTCGGACTGATCGTCTCCCTGATGCGCGGCGTGACGGACAAGTCGGCCGCCATGCACTGCGGCAAGTGGATCAAGTCGGCCGCGGGCGCCCGCGAGATCCGCGGCAAGACGCTGGGCCTGATCGGCTACGGCGCCATCGGCAGCCAGCTGTCGGTTCTGGCTGAGGCGCTGGGCATGCGCGTCGTCTTCCACGACCTGACCGAGCGGCTGGCGCTGGGCAATGCGCGCCGTCTCCCGTCTCTTGAGGCCGTTCTGGCCGAGGCCGACGTGGTCAGCCTGCACGTCGATGGCCGGAGCGCGAACACTGACCTGATCGGCGCGCGCGAGCTGGCGGCGATGAAGCCCGGCGCTTTGCTGCTGAACCTGTCGCGCGGTCACGTCGTCGACGTCGGCGCCCTAGCCCAGGCCATCGGCACAGGCCGCATCGGCGGGGCGGCGGTGGACGTGTTCCCGGAGGAGCCGCGCACCAACGACGAGCCCTTCGAAAGCCCGCTCATGGGCCTGCCCAACGTCATCCTGACCCCCCACGTGGGCGGCTCGACCGAGGAGGCGCAGGAGGCCATCGGCGAGTTCGCGGCGGAACGCCTGCTGGGCTACCTCAACCGCGGCGACACCACGTTCAGCGTCAACCTGCCCAATGTGCAGCTGTCCGACGTGGCCGAGGCGCACCGCCTCCTGCACATCCACGAAAACAGACCCGGCGTCCTTGCCGAGCTGAACGGCGCGCTCGCTTCCGCCGGCCTGAACGTGCTGGGCCAGCACCTGAAGACCGACGAGCGCACGGGCTACGTCATCGTCGACGTCGACCGCGACTATGATCCGAAAGCGCTGGACGCCCTGAAGGCCATCCCGGGCACGCTCAGGTTCCGGACGCTGTACTGACAAAGAAAAACCGCCCCGGCTTCCCGGGGCGGCTCTTCAATCTCAACCTGCCGATCGGACGATCAGCGGCCGCCGGGCACGCGCGGCTTCGGCGCGGGCAGCAGGCCCTCGCGCTGGGCGCGCTTGCGGGCCAGCTTGCGGGCGCGGCGAACGGCCTCGGCCTTCTGGCGGGCGCGCTTCTCCGAGGGCTTCTCGTAATGCACGTGGCGCTTCATCTCGCGGAAGCTGCCTTCGCGCTGCATCTTCTTCTTCAGGGCCTTCAGCGCCTGATCGACGTTGTTGTCGCGAACGAAAATCTGAACCAGGTTCAACTCTCCTTTGGCCGCCCGCCGCGTCCTGTGAGGGAGACGGGCAGACAAAACGAAATCGTGCTCCGACGGACCGGGTCCGCGGATGAAGGCGGGCTGATACACGAGCGACCGGGGCCTGTCCAGATCGTCGCGGCGTGTTCCGAAGGCTCGCGCGCCCCTTTTTCCGGGCCTATCATGGCGGCCATGAGCCATCCCGACGCGCCGCGCGACGACTGGGCCTCCCGCATGGAGCAGACGGTGCTGGACGCCGCGCTCGACCGCGCCCCGACGATGGGCTGGAACGCCCGCATGGTCGCCTCGGCCTGCACGGCCTGCGGCCTGTCCGACGGCGACCGGGAACTGCTCCTGCCCAACGGCCCGCGCGATCTGGCCGCGCTGCTGTGGCGGCGCAACGACGACGCGGCCTTCGAAGCGCTGGCCGACGTCGATCCGACGACGCTCAAGATCCGCGACCGCATCGCGCGCGGCGTCTCGGCGCGGCTGGAGGCCTCGGCGGCGGGCGCGGAGGCGGAGAGGCGCGTCGCCGGCTTCATGGCCCTGCCGACCAACGCCGATCTCGCCCTGACGCTGACCTGGGCCACCGCCGACCGCATCTGGCGATGGGCGGGGGATGTGGCCACCGACTGGAACCACCAGTCCAAGCGCACCATCCTGTCGGGCATCCTGATCCCGGCCATGACCCTGCGCCTGTTCGACGGCAAGGCGGCGGCCGACGCCTTCGTCGCCGCGCGCATCGAGAACGTCATGGTCTTCGAGAAGTGGAAGGCCGGCAGGGACTTCTATTCGCCCCTGCGCGCCGCCACGGACTTCCTCGCCCGCCTGCGCTACGGGCCCAGAGACGCGGCCTAGGCCGTCGTCACTTCAGCAGGGTCGGCAGCCACAGGCTCAGCGCCGGCACGAAGGTCACCAGCAACAGCACCGCGACCCCCGCCGCGTACCACGGCCAGATGGTGCGCATGGATTCGGCCATCGATATCCGTCCGATGGCGCATCCCACGAACTGCACCGAACCCACCGGCGGCGTGATCAGGCCGATGCCGCAGTTCAGGATCAGGATGACCCCGAACTGGACCGGATCCACGTCGAAGGCCTTGACCACCGGCAGGAAGATCGGCGTGGCGATGATGATCACCGGCGCCATGTCCATGAAGGTGCCGAGCAGCAGCAGGATCACGTTGATCAGCAACAGCACCAGGATGGGGTTGTCGGTCAGGCCCTGGATCAGGTCGACCATCATCGCCGGCACCTGCAGATAGGCCATCAGCCAGCCGAAGGCGCCGGCCGCCCCGATGATGAACAGCACGGCGCCCGAGGTCATGACCGCGCCGGAGCAGGCGGCCTTGAAGTCCTTCCAGCTCAGGTGGCGATAGACCAGCCCGGTCACCACGACCGCGTAGACCACGGCGATCGAGGCGCTCTCCACGGCGGTGAAGATGCCGGCCTTGATGCCGCCGAAGATGATGCCGATCAGCAGCAGGCCGGGAATGGCCGCGACCAGACGGGTGGCCACCGCCCCGAAGCCCGGGAAGGGCTCGGCGCGATAGCCGCGACCGCGTGCGATCACATAGGCCGTGACCATCAGCGCCGCCGCCAGCAGCAGGGCCGGGACGATGCCCGCGGCGAACAGGTCGGAGATCGACACCCCGCCGCCGGCTGCGGCCGAATACAGGATCATGTTGTGAGAGGGCGGCACCAGAAGCGCCACCAGCGCCGCCGAGATCGTCACGTTGACGGCATAGTCGCTGTCATAGCCGCGCTTCTGCATCTGCGGGATCATGGTGCCGCCGATGGCCGAGACGTCGGCGATGGCGCTGCCCGACACGCCGCCGAACAGGGTCGAGCCCACCACCGACACCTGTCCCAGCCCGCCCCGCATGTGGCCGACCAGCGACGCGGCCAGCGCGATCATCCTGTCCGCCAGCCCGCCCTTCATCATCAGTTCGCCGGTGAAGATGAACAGCGGGATCGCCAACAGGGCGACGGACCCCATGTCCGACCCCATCTGCTGAAACACCACGATCGGCGGCAGACCGAGATACAGCACCGTCGCCAGCGTCGCGCCCAGCAGGCTGAAGGCCACAGGCACGCCCAGCGCCAGCAGGCCGAACATCACCCCGAACAGGACCAGATAGACCATCTCAGCCTTCCTCGTTCAGGGCGGGCGCGTCGCCGGTCAGCAGCCGCTCGCCGGCGAACAGGGCGATCAGCGCGCCGCCGACCGCCAGTCCCAGAAACCGCAGCCCGGAAGGGAGCCCCGCTCCGGCCATGGCCACGCTCCAGTCGTCGATCATCAAGGCGCTTCCCATCCAGGCCAGCCCCAGTCCCGCGGCCAGGGCGATCAGCCTCGACAAGGTTTTCGTCGCGGCGCCCCACCTCGGCGGCAGGGTTTCCGTCAGCCCGTTGAAGGCGAAGTGGCTTTCGCGGCGCACGGCGACCGCGGTGCCCAGCATGACGGCCAGGCCCATGAACAGAAGGGCGACCGGTTCGGTCCAGCCCGGACTGTCGTTCAGCACATAGCGCGCGAAGACCTGCCATGCCTGGACCACGGCCATGCCGACCAGACAGGCGCACGCCACGCCCAGCGCCACAGCGGCCACTCCGTCCAGCGCGCGCCGCCGCGGAAGCGGTTCGTCGCTCATGGGGCTCCTCCCTCTCGAAGCCGTTTCCGTTCGCGGCCTTATCCGGCCGTCGTCGTCACCCGGTCGTGCAGCCGGTCCAGCCCCGGATCGGCCAGATGCCGGTCCAGCACGGGCTTCACCGACGCCGCGAACGCGTCCCGATCCACCTGCGTGACCACCGTGCCCGCCGCGAGCACCCTGGCCTTCGCCTCGGCCTCGCGCGCGTCCCACAGCGGCCGCATGATCCCGACCGAGCGGCGCGCCACGTCGCGGACCAGATCGCGGTCGGCGGGCGTCAGCCGCTCCAGACTGGCCTTCGACATCAGCAGGGCGTCCGGCGAGAATGAATGCTGGGTGTCGCTCCAGTGCTCGGCCACCTCGTACTGACGGCTGGACTGATAGCTGGGCCAGTTGTTCTCGGCCCCGTCGATCAGGTGCGTCTGCAGCGACGAGAACACCGCCCCGAACGTCAGCGGGGTCGGATTGGCCCCCATGGCCCGGATCGATTCCAGGAAGATGTCCGACTGCGGCGCGCGGATCTTCAGGCCCCGCAGCTGGCCGGGCTCCGACACCGGCCGGCGCACGTTGTAGAAACTGCGCGGCGCCGCGTCGTAATAGGCCAGACCCACCAGTCCGCGCCCCTCGAACACGTTCAGCAGGTCCGTGCCGATCGGCCCGTCCACCACCGCGCGCACGTGCGCCACCGAGCGGAAGACGTAGGGCAGGGCCAGGATGCGCGTCTCGGGGAAGGCGTTGTTCAGCGCCGCCACCGCCACCCGGCACACGTCGACCGCCTGGAAGCGGGTCAGGCCGATGGAGTCGTCCTCGGTGCCCAGCTGTCCCGCCGGGAACTGGCGCACGCCCAGCCGACCGCCCGTCAGCCGGCCCAGTTCCTCGCCCATCCACTTGACCGCCGCGACGGTGGGATAGTCGGCGGGATGCACGTCGACGCATTTGAACTCGGTCGCGGCGCCGGCCCGCGCCGTCGGCGCGCATCCGGACGCGGCCAGACCGCCCATCCCCAGGGCGCCGAGGGCCAGCCCGCGTCGCGTCGCCGTCATCCGTCCGTCCCCCACGCCACGGCCCGGGCCGCGATGGTTCCATCCCCGGCGAAGTCGGCGACGCACGCCTGCCCCGCGAAGATGCGGTGCACGCCCGTCGCCGCCCCGGTCGAGACCAGCTGGCCCGCCGGCAGATCGCGCCCCCGGGCGTGCAGCAGGTTCAGCAGGAATGCCAGGGAGTCCAGCGGCCCGCCCGGCACGCTCATGGCGCCGCCCCGTCCGACCTCGGCCCCGTCGATCTCCATGCGGCACGACAGCGACGTCAGCCGGTCGCGCCAGTCGGTGATCGACGGCCCCAGGATCAGGCCCTGGTTGTTGCCGAAGTCCGACGCCGTCACCGCCGGCCCATGATCGTTGATGCCCGGAAAGGGGCTGCCGGCGATCTCCATGCCGATCCGCGCGTCGGCGATCAGATCGATCACGTCGGCCGCGGTCCAGCCGGCGCGGTCGGGCGCGTCCTCGCCCATGACCAGCACGTACTCGGCCTCGACGGCGGCGAACCCGCCGTCGATCACCGGAAAGTTCGCGACCGTGCCGTCCTGCACCTGCCCCGCGAAGATCGGTCCGGCCAGCCGCCCGGCGCCGAATCGCGCGTCATGGGGCGGCGGCACCCGACCCAGCTTCCAGCCGGCGATCCGGTCCGTCGACAGGGCGATCGCGTCGTCCTGGATCGCATAGGCGGCGGCCAGGCTGTCGGGCTCGACGCCCGGATAGGCGGGCAGGGCGCGGCCCGTCCGGCGCGCCTCCACGAAGGCGCGGGCGATCGGCGAAACGCTTGAATTCTCGTGCGCGTGAACCACGCATCCTCCCCGTGTTGATCCGACATTGCGCAGGAAGGAAACCGGTGTCAATTTGAATCCGGAACAGACGGTCGCACAGTGAGGCGACCCGCCACAGGGATGGAAACCATGCGCCTGACCCGCCCGTTCGCCGGCTTCGCCGCCTTCTGCGTCCTGCTGCTCGCGCCCTCCCTGGCCGCGGCGCAGATCTTCGGCATGGGGCGTCGCACCGAGCCCGCGCCGCAGGCGGCGGCGCCCGTGGCCTTCCCGGGCGCGCTGGGCTGGGCCGCCGCCACGCCCGGCGGCCGCGGCGGGCGCATCATCCGCGTCACCACCCTGGCGTCGGAGGGACCGGGGTCTCTGCGCGAGGCGATCGAGGCTGAGGGACCGCGCATCATCGTGTTCGAGGTCGGCGGCGTCATCGACCTGGAAAAGAAGACTCTGGTCCTGCGCAATCCCTATGTGACCATCTCCGGCCAGACCGCGCCCTCGCCGGGCATCACCCTGATCCGGGGCGGCATGGACATCCGTGGCCACGACGTGATCGTCCAGCATCTGCGCATCCGCCCGGGCTCCGCCGGCGGCGAATGGATGAGCGGCTGGGACGAGGACGGCATCGCCACCGTCGGCGCCTGGAACGTCATCATCGACCACAACAGCCTGACCTGGGCCACCGACGAGAACCTGTCGGCCTCCGGCCCGCGGTTCACCGGCTCCACGCCCGAGGAATGGCGTGCGGGCACCAGCCACAACATCACCTTCTCGAACAACATCTCGGGCGAGAGTCTGGCCTACTCGACCCATTCCAAGGGCGAGCATTCCAAGGGCTCGCTGATCCACGACAACGTCACCGGCCTGCTGATCGTCGGCAACCTCTACGCCCACAACTATGAGCGCAGCCCGCTGTTCAAGGGCGGGGTGCACGGCATCATCGCCAACAACCTGATCTACAACCCGGGTCCGCGCGCCATCCATTACAACCTGGCGCCGGAAGAGTGGGGCGACGTCCCCTTCGAGGTCGGCAAGATGACCGTCGTCGGCAACGTGCTGCGCGCCGGCCCCTCGACCCCGACGGATCGTCTGGCCTTCATGATGATCGGCGGCGCCGGCGACGTGGAATACTACGGCCGCGACAACATCGCGGTGGACCAGGTCGGCGAGCCCCTGCGCATGTTCGGCCGCTACACCACGACGAACGCCCGCATCATCGAGGTGCGCCGTCCGCCGGTGTGGTGGGACGGGCTGCATCCCATGCCCGCGGTCGACGTCCAGGTGAACGTGCTGCGCAACGTCGGCGCCCGGCCGTGGGACCGCGACCAGCGCGACGTCCTGTTGATCGCCGAGGTGGCCGAGGGCCGCGGCGAGATCATCGATCACGAACGCCAGGTGGGCGGCTACCCCGCCGTGGCCGAGCCGACCCGCAAGCCGTTCGTCGAAGCCGACTGGGACCTGTCGACCATGACCCCTCTGCGCGACGACGTGCTGGACCGTCCCGCCGTCAGACGTGGGACCTGAGCAGGCTCAGGAACCCCGCCTCGTCCTCGAACCGCGCGCGCACCGGCCACGAGGCCACCCGCGCGCGCCATTCGGGCGGCAGCCGCACCCAGTCCTTTTCGGTGGTGACCAGACCGGCGCCGAACACCGCCGCGCGGTCCGCCAGCGCCCGCAACTCTCCCCCGGAATAGGCCGCGTGGTCGGGGAAGGGGGCGAAGTCCACCAGTTCGCACCCCGCCGCCTTCAGCGACCGCTCCACCTTCCACGGCTTGGCGATGCCGGCGAACCCGACCTGCGGGCCCGCAGGCGGGGGGGCCTCGGGCGCCAGCCGTGCGACGAAGACCGGCAGGCTGCCGAACACCGCCATCAGTTCGGGATCGACCGTCTTCACGTCCGTGGGCGCCAGCACGACCACCGCGTCCGCGCGCGCCAGCCCGACCGTCAGCGGCTCGCGCATCGGCCCGGCGGGAAAGACCGAGCCGTCGCCGAACGGCCATTCCTCGTCCCGCGTCTCGCCGTCCACCACGACCAGGCTCAGCGCCTGCTTCAGCGCCGGATTCTGATGCGCGTCGTCCAACACCAGCGCTTTCGCGCCCGCGTCCACGGCCGCCCGCGCGCCGGCGACCCGATCCCGTGACACCCACGCCGGCGCGGTCGCCGCGATCATCAGGGGCTCGTCGCCGACGTCCTCGGCCGCATGTGCCGCGGGATCGACCCGAACCGGTCCAGCCAGCCGCCCGCCGTATCCCCGCGACAAGGCCTGCGCCTCCACGCCGGCCGCGCGCAGCAGGCGCAGCGTCTCCATCGCGACCGGCGTCTTGCCCGATCCGCCGACGGTCAGATTGCCGACCGAGATCACCGGCGCTCCCACGTCTTCCCACGCGCCGCGCGCCAGCCGCCGCTTCGTCGCCGCGGCCCAGATCCATCCGGCGGGCGTCAGCAGCATCCGCAGCACCGTCCCGTGCTTGCGGTCCCGCCGATACCACCAGCGCGGCGTGTTCAGCTTCATCGGCGCCCCTTTCGCGCCGGCAGCAGCGGCTCCAGCGCCGCCATGACCTGATCGACCACGGCGCCCACCTCCGCCGCCGTGCGTCGCCCGGCTTCGCCCATGCGCTTGGCCGCGGCCGGATCCGTCAGCAGCGGCGCGATCGCTTCCGGCAGGTCCTCCGGCGTCGCGACGACGCGCAGGCCGCCGCCCGCCGTCAGCATCTCCGTCACCGTCGCCCAGTTCGACATGTCGGGCCCTGTGAAGGCCGGCTTGCCCAGCCGCGCCGGCTCCAGCGGATTGTGCCCGCCGACCGGCGGCTGCCCGACCGCCGCGTGGAACGACCCGCCCATGACCACCACGTCGGCCAGCCGCAGGAACAGCCCCATCTCCCCCAGGGTGTCGGCCAGATACAGGTCCGTGCCGCCGTCCAGCGTCTGCCCGCGCGACCGCACCGCCAGCCGCCATCCCTCGCCCTCCAGCACCTGCGCCAGCCCCGGACCGCGTTCCGGATGGCGGGGCACAAGAATCAGGCAGACGCGCCCCGTCAGCCGGTCCAGCGCCCGCACAATGGCCGCCTCCTCGCCCTCGTGCGTGCTGGCCGCCACGATCACCGCCCGGTCGCCGACCGCCGCCGACAGGGCCGTGAAGGCCGCCGGATCATGCGGCGGCGCGTCGCCGGCCAGCTTCAGATTGGCCCGTCCGTCCACCCGCGCGCCCAGCGCCGCCAGCCGCCCCGCCGAGGCTTCGTCCTGCGGCAGCACGCGATCGAACGTCGCCAGCACCTTGCGCGCCGCGCCGGGAAACCGCGCCCAGCCGTCGGCCGTCTTCTGCGTGATCCGCGCGCTGACCAGCGCCAGCCTCACGCCGCGCGCCTGCGCCGCCAGCAGCAGGTTCGGCCACAGCTCGCTCTCGACCATCACGCCCAGCGACGGCCGCCAGTGATCCAGAAACGCCGCGACCGCCTGCGGCCCGTCGACCGGCGCATACTGGTGGATCACCTCCTCCGGCAGCCTCCGCGCCAGCAGGTTCGCCGAGGTCACCGTCCCCGACGTCACCAGCACCGCGAAATCCGGACGGGTCTTCCGCAGGCGCTCGACCAAGGGCAGCAGCGACAGGGTCTCGCCCACGCTGACGCCATGCAGCCAGACCAGATCGCCCTCGGGCCGCGCGCCCGAGGCGACGCCCAGCCGCTCGTCCACCCGCGCCCCGTCTTCCTTGCCCCGCCGCGCGCGCCCGTCCAGCAGGCGCGGGGCCAGCGGCTCCAGCAGACGCGTCAGGACGCGATAGGCCCACAGCGCGGCGCTCACCTCAGACGCGCTCCAGCCCGGTGATCGCGTCCGCCCGCGCCTCGACGGCCGTCATGCGCGCAGTCCATTCGCGCGCCACGTCCGACGGCTCGGCGCCCTCCGGATAGGTCGCCCCCTCGTAGACGATCGCCCCTCGCCCGAACGGCAGGGGCACCAGCGCCCGGTCCCAGCTGCCCAGCCGGACCGCGGGCCGGCACGACAGGCCCAGAAACACCACCGGCGCCCCAGACAGCTTCGCCATCAGCGGCACGCCCGCACCCATGACGTTCGCCGGTCCGCGCGGTCCGTCCGGCGTCACCGCCAGTGCGCCGACCTTCAGCTGCTTCAGCCCGTCGCGCAGCGCCTGTGATCCGCCCTTGGCGGCCTGCGCCTTGTCCTTGTTGGCGCTGGAGCCGCGAATGGCCGGAAACCCAAGCCGCGCCACGGCCCGCGCGATGAACTGTCCGTCGGGCGACAGCGAGATAAGCGCCTTCGCCGGCGTCGCCCGGTCCAGCGGCCAGGACGCCGGAGACAGGGCGATGCGTGAATGCCAGAACAGGGGGATCACTCCGCCGCCGCGCTTCCACAGGGCCTCGATCTCGGCCTCGCCCTCGCGCGTCCAGCGGATCGTCGCGAAGCACAGCCGCATCCACTGCGCCAGCGCCCAGGCCAGCACGCCCTGGATCACCGGATTGCGCAGCGGCCTCACGCCACGTCCTCGACCGCGGGCGTTCCGTCCAGCGACTGGCTGCGCGCCAGTCGGGCGTACAGGCCGCCCTTCCTGACCAGCTGCGCGTGGGTGCCGCTCTCCACGATCCGGCCAGCTTCCAGCACGTGAATGGCGTCGGCCTTCATCACCGTCGACAGGCGGTGCGCGATCATCAGCGTCGCCCGCCCGGCCATGAGCCGCTCCAGCGCGGCCTGAACCAGCGACTCGCTTTCGGTGTCCAGCGCACTGGTCGCCTCGTCCAGCAGCAGGATAGGTGCGTCCTTCAGAAATGCCCGCGCGATGGCGATGCGCTGGCGCTGGCCGCCCGACAATCGCGCTCCGGCCTCGCCCGCCCGCGTGCCGTAGCCGTCGGGCAGGGCCTCGATGAAGTCATGCGCCGCCGCCGCGCGCGCCGCCGCCTCGATCTGGTCGTCGGTCGCGTCAGGCCGCGCATAGGCGATGTTGGCGCGGATCGTCTCGTCGAACAGGAACGGCTCCTGGGTGACCAGGGCGATCCGGTCGCGCAGCGCGCCCAACGACGCGTGCCGCACGTCCACCCCGCCGACGGTCACGGCCCCGCCGGTCACGTCATAGAAACGCGGCAGCAGGCTCAGGATCGTGCTCTTGCCCCCGCCGGACGGCCCGACCAGGGCCACCGTGCGACCGGGCGCCACCGTCAGCGTCACGTCCGACAGCGTGGGGGCAGGCGCGCCGGCGTAAGCGAAGTCGACGCCCCGGAAGGCGATCTCCAGCGGCCCGTCGGGCAAGGCCACCGGCGCCGCCGCCTCCCGGATCTCCGGCTGGATGTCCAGCGCGTCGAACAGCCGCTCCGCCGCGGTCAGGCCCTCGGCCATCACCGTCTGCAGATTGGTCACCTGCCGCAGGCTCTGTCCCGCCGCCATCAGCAGGCCGATGAAGGCGGCGAAGGCCCCCACCGTCATCTGCCCCTCTCGCGCCTGCCATCCGGCATAGGCCATGACCGCGGCGACCACGATCATGGCGACCAGATTTGAGAACGGCCCCGCGAACGCCCGGCTGTCGGCCGACTTGATCACGTGCCGCTGACGCCGCGCGACCACCTCGCCGACGCGGGCTTCCTCCACCGCCTCGCGGTTCTCGAGCTTGACCAGCCGGACCCCGTCCAGGTTCTCCATCAGGGCGGTGGACAGGTTCTCGGTCTCGACCATCGCACCGGTGGTCGCCTTGCGCATGCGTCTGGAAAACCGGCGCATCACCCAGCTGATGACCGGCGCGCCCAGCAGCACGATCAGCGTCAGCCGCCAGTCGGTGATCGCCATGTAGAGGATCACCGCGATCAGGGTCAGCGCGTGCTGGGTGTAGTTTACGACGCCGTTGGTGAAGGCCTCGCGCACCAGATTGGCGTCGAACAGCACCGACGAGACGAAACTGCCGGAATGCTTGCTGCGCAGCCGCGCCAGATCCGCCCGGATCATCGATCCGAACAGCCGCACCTGGATGTCGCCGACGATGCCGTGGCCGATCCGGTTGACCAGCGCCGCCTGCCCCAGCGCCGCCACGGTCCAGATCACCGCCAGACCCACGATCAGCAGGGGAATGCTGACCAGCGCTCCTTCCGGCGGAATGCGGATCAGGCCCCAGATCGTCACCGGACGCTGCAGGAAAAGGCCGTCGATGGCCGGCTCCAGCAGCTGCAGCACCGTCGCCGCCATGACGCCGACCACGACGGCGCACAGGATCGACAGCGCCAGCGCGCCCTTCCGTTTCGACAGATGCTCGCGCCATATCCGTCCCGCCAGGGGACGGCGCGCGGTCGTGTCCTCGGCGGCGGTCATCGGTCCGAGGTCGGACGGCGGGGGAGGGAAGTCAAGCGCCCTGCTGCGGGGGCGTCAGGCTCGGGTCGACCCCGACGTCACTGACCGGCGATCGCGGGGGTTCCGCAGCCTTTCCCGAAGTACAGGCCGTTCAGGTAGTACCAGCGGTTCATGCGGGCCAGATCCTCGGCCAGGGCGGCCTGCCGCTCGTCCTCGCCCATGGCCTCGACGCCCGCGATGGCGATGCCGGCGCCCGGCACCAGCATGGAAGCGCCGGCCTTCACCACCCCGCCGAACCGTCCGAACATGCTCTGTTCCTTGGTCTCGCCCAGCGCCTGGCTGATCTGGGCACCCTCGGCGACGATCTGCTCGCAGGTCAAGGCGCCGTCGCTCTGCCGGATCACGGCGCCTGCGGACGGCGCCTCCTGCGCGGCCGCGGCGCTCGCCGCGCCGGCGCTGATGAAAAGGGTCAGGGACAGGGCAAGCGTGCGCATCGGAAACTCCACTTCGTTCCCGGCACAACGGCGATCCCGGCCCGGCGGTTGCCTTTCGGCGATCACCCCTCGGTGACGGCGGCGGGGAAAACCCCTATCTCCGGCCCATGTCGCGCTACGACCTCTCCACCCGCGCCGGCCGGTTCAAGGCGCACTGGGACTACGTCTGGGGCGACCACGCCTTCCTGCGCCGGTGGTTCCGGAACGCCCACTGGCTGGGCCCGGATCTGGTTCGCACCAACCAGCCCTCGCCGCGCCAGCTGGCGGGCTGGAAGGCGAAGGGCATCCGGACGGTCGTCAACCTGCGCGGCGCCCGCGACGAGGCCTACTACGCGCTGGAGAAGGACGCCTGCGAGCGCCTCGGCCTGACCCTGATCGACGCGCCGCTGGACAGCCGCGACCCGCCGCAGCCGGACCGCATCCTCCGCGCGCGGGAACTGTTTCGCACGATCGAATATCCGGCCCTGATCCATTGCAAGTCGGGCGCGGACCGGGCCGGCATGATGGCGGTGCTCTATCGTCACTTCCACCTCGGCGAGCCGATGGCAGAGGCGATCAAACAGCTCGACAAGAAGTACCTGCACCACCGCGAGGGTCTGACCGGCGTGCTGGATTTCACGCTGGAGAAGTATCTGAACGAGGTCGAGCCGACGGGCGTCGCCTTCCTCGACTGGATCAGCTCCCCCGCCTACGACCCCAGGGCCATCCGGCAGGAGTTCAAGGCCCAGTGGTGGGGAACCCTGCTGACGGAGAAGCTCCTCAGGCGCGAATAGGGTTCAGCCCCACGGTCCGCCGTGGTCGGGCCCCTTCGGCTTGTCCTTCGCGGCCTCCGCCTGCCGCTCCTTGACCCAGCGACGCTCGCGCAGCTGGCCCCGCAACACGTTGGCCCACAGCGCCAGCGCGCCCAGCAGGAACACCAGTCCGGCGATCTCCTGCGCGCCCAAGGTGCGGCCGAACAGCTCCATCTCAGTGCGCGTCGCCGCGCGGATCGATCAGACGGTGCGCGTGCAGGATGAAATAGCGCATGTGCGCGTTGTCGACCGTGGCCTGGGCCCGCGCCTTCCACGCCTTCTTCGCCTCGGCGTAGTTCGGGAAGGCCCCCACGAACTCGACCTGCGACAGATCGCGGAAGACCGGCTGGTCCAGATGCCGCAGCTCGCCGCCGATGACGATGTGCAGCAGCTGTTCGTGGTCGTCGTGAACGTCGGTCATCCGGGGTCTCTTCAGGGCAGGTCGGCGGGCAGGGGTATGGACCGCGTGCGCCCCACGATCAACGGCCAAAGGGCCGGGGCGGCGCACACCAGCCCCGCCTGCCTCGGGTCGGCGCGGTTGAACGTCCACGGCCGGCCGTGATGGTCGGACACCCTGGCGCCCGCCTCCTGAGCGATCAGGGCGCCCGCCGCCACGTCCCAGTCCCACTTGGGCGACGGGGCGATGGCCGCGTCGAACGCCCCCGCCGCCACCAGCGCCAGCCGATAGGCCAGGGCGTTGCGCTTCTCCCACCGCATCGCCGGCCAGGGCTCGGGCCACAGGCTGACGTCGGCGAACATCCGCCCGTCGCCCAGCACCGCCGCGTCGTCCAGATCGGCCGTGTCCGACGCGAGGATCGGCCGCCCGTTCAGAAAGGCGCCGCCGCCCGCCGTCGCCGTGAAGGTCTCGTCCAACGCGGGCGCGTGCACGACCGCGGCGATCGGCCGCCCGTCCTCGACGATCGCGATGGGCACGCACCACCACGGCCGGTCCTTCATGTAGGCGACCGTGCCGTCGATCGGATCGACAACGAAGATGCGTCGCCTGGTCAGCCGCTCGGGCCCGTCCGCCGTCTCCTCCGACAGCCAGCCATGATCCGGCCGCGCGCCCAGCAGCCGCGTCTTCAGCAGGTCGTCGACGGCCAGATCGGCCTGGGTCACGGGCGAGCCCCCGACCTTCGACCGGATGGTCAGCCCCTTGGCCCGCTCGCTCAGCGCCAGCGCCCCCGCCTCGCGCGCGGCCTCGACGATCAGCTCAAGATCGGACTGCAAGTCCTTCATTTTCCGGCGATGGCCACCGCGTCGAACATCAGCGAGGGGCTGTTGAAGCTGCCCCGGAACTTCAGATCCGATCCGGCGATCAGACGCCCGTAGAGATCCAGCAGATTTCCGGCCACGGTCACCTCGCTGACCGGATGGACGATCGCGCCGTCCTCGAACCAGAAGCCCGACACCCCGGCCGACCAGTCGCCGGTGTCGGCGTTCAGCGACGGCCCGAACATGCTGGTCACCAGCAGGCCGCGCCCGGCGTCCGCCATCAGTCCGTCCAGGTCGCGGCTCCCCGGCGTCAGATGCAGATTGTGTCCCGACACGCCCGCCGGCCCCGCCCCGCCGCGCGACGCATGCCCCGTCGACGCCATGCCCAGCTGCGCCGCCGACGACAGGTTCAGCAGCCAGGTGGTGATCGCCCCGTCCTCGATCAGCGCCCGTCGCGAGACCGGAAGCCCCTCGTCGTCGAACGGCGTGGAGCCCAGCCCGCGGGGCCGGAACGGGTCGTCAATGATTGATTGGCCGGTCGGCAGCACCCGCTTGCCCAGTCGGTCCTTCACGAAGCTCATGCCCCGCGCCACCGACGGTCCGGCCATGGCAGAAATCAGTGGAGACAGCACTTGGGTCGCCGTCCGGTTCTCGAAGATCACCGGCGCGGTGGTCGAGGCGATCTTGCGGGCGCCCACGCGCCGCGCGGCACGCCGCCCGCCCTCGGCGCCGATCTCGGCGGCGGACGGCAGGTCCGCCAGCCAGCGCAGGCCGCGGTGCTCGCCGCCGCGCTCCATGGCCCCGTCCTTTTCTGCGATCACGGACGCGCCCAGCGAGAAGACGCTGCCGCGATGCACCCCGTCGAAGCCTTCCGACGTCACCAGCCGCCAGCGGCTGGAACTGGCCGAGGCATGCCCGCCTTCCGACTTCGCCACGCCCTCCACGGCCAGCGCCGCGCCTTCGGCTTCGGCCGCCGCCGCCTCCAGCTCCGCCGGACTCGGCGCCGAGGCGTCGAACAGCTCCAGATCGGGCAGGGGCGCGCGGGCCAGTTCCCCGGCCGTCGCCAGCCGCGCATAGGGATCCTCCGGCGCCAGCCTGGCCATCGCCACCACGCGCTCGACCAGCCGCGCGCGCGTCGCCGGCGACAGGTCGGACGAGCTGACGGTGGCCTGCCGTCGTCCCACGAACACCCTCAGGGACAGGTCGCGGCTTTCCTCGCGCTCGACCTCCTCCAGCGCGCCGTTGCGCACCCCCACGGACAGAGACGCCCGCTCGGCCAGCACGGCCTCGGCGGCGTCGGCGCCGGCCTTGCGCGCGGCGGTGATCAGCTCGGGGAGCAGGTCGTCGGGGGCGGCGTCGAACATGCCCCGATATGGCGGAGGGTCCGACGGGCCGCAACCGGCCTCAGCCCATGAAGGGACAGGCCACCAGCATGGCGCCCGCGGCGATCAGCGCCGTCAGCGTCAGGATCATGCCGATCAGCCGCGCCGGCCCCGGACCCTTGCCGTGGCTCAGCCACAGTCCGTGAATCAGCCGGCCCGCGAACAGCACCCCGCCGACGGCGTGGATCGCCCAGCTCTGGTAGCCCAGCAGCGCCAGCAGGATCAGCGCCCCGATCCCGACCGGCACATATTCCGCCGCATTGCCGAAGGCCCGCGTCGCCACCGTCACCTGCGGCACGCCCCCGTCCCCGAACAGCACGCGGTGCTTGCGCCGGTTGGCGACCACACGGAACGCCAACACGGTCATCAGCAGGATCATCAGCCCGGACCAAAGCCCGGCGGCGTGCAGCGGCGTCATGTCCATCAGGGTTCCCGTGCGATCGGATAGAGGCGGTAGCGGTCGTCGTGGAACGGCGTCCGCTCATAGAACCACTGCAGGCGCGCGTCGCCGTTCGCCGCGAACTCCGGCTCGGCCGCCAGCTTGGCCTCGAACTCGGCCCTCAGCGCCGGGTCGGCCGCCAGCATGCGGTCGGCCAGCGGCGCGATGGCATAGCCTTCGATGTACTCGACCCGGTTCAGCACTTCCGAGATCAGGCCCCAGGCGAAGAAGCTCTCGCTCGACTGCGGCTCCAGCAGCAGCACCACCACGTCGCCCAGCGGCTGGTCGGTCGGCACCCGCACCGACCCGGCGGGGAAGGTCCAGTCGCGGCGCTCGACCTCGACCGTCTTCACCGCATTGGCCACATGCCCCTCGTTGGTCCGCGTCGCCGTGGTCGGGTCCACCAGCCGCAACATGTCGACGGACACCGTCCGCGACGCCTCGATCCGCTCCATCCGCACGCCGTGGATGGCCAGTCGCTCGATCAGGTCCCGGCGATGCGCCGGCACCCAGTAGGCCTCGGGCCGGGCCAGCGTCAGCGTCGGCCGCGAGCCGTAGAACGGCACCTGCCAGACTTCCGGATCCGGCTCGCCCAGCCAGCGGATCTCGTCCCGTCCCGACGCCTCGGACCGGTACGTCTCATAGCGGATGCCCTTGAACGCCACCGTCCGCTGCGGCGTCGGATCGGGCTCGAAGTTCGCCGCGATCTGTGCCGGCCTCAGCGCCTCGTCGGAGCGTATCGCGGCGCGCAGGTCGCCGCCGTCCGTCGCCAGAACCCGCAGCGCCGTCTCGATGAAGACATAGGTCCCCAGCACCCGCTGATCGTACGGCTTCAGGCTGTGGTTCTCGATCAGGATGGTCGGCACGTGCGCCGCGGCGCCCCAGCCGTTGGAGAACCGCTCCCCCAGCCCACCGTCCGACAGGCCGGCCTTCGGGTTCCCGTCGTCCACGCCGAACACCAGCTCGCCCGGGATGTGTCCGCGGCCTTCCAGCGCCGCGTACATCGCCGGCTTGAACGTCGCGTCCAGCCAGCCCGAGCTGGCCGGCGACCGCGTGAAGGCGCCGTTCTCGCCGTTGAAGCCGAAGGTGACGTCGTACTGGTAGTCCATGCCGTCGGTCACGTGCACGTCGACGTACAGGTCCGGCCGGTATTTCACGATCAGCTCGCGCACCGCGCGCATTTCGGCCTGATCCAGCTTCATGTAGTCGCGGTTCAGGTTCTGGTTCGTCGCCGTGTTGCGCCAGCCCTGGATGCGCGGCCCCCGCTGGTTCGGACGGGAATAGGCGGACGCCCGCTCATGCCCGTCGACCGACAGGATGGGGATCAGGATCAGGTTGACCCGGTCCAGCAGGTCGTCCTTGCCATAGTGCGCCACGTCCCGCAGCAGCATCATCCCGGCGTCCTTGCCGTCGATCTCGCCGGGATGGATGCCGGCCTGGATCATCAGCACCGGCTTGGCCGGATCGAACGTGCCGCCGTCCTTCGAGGCGATGACGGCATAGATCGGCCGCCCCTCCGGCGATGTGCCGAATTGCTCGATGCGGATCAGGTCCGACGAGGCGTCCAGCCGGTCGAACCACGCGCGCGTCGCCGCATAGTCGGGGCTGAAATTCAGCTCCGGATCCTTCTCGAAATCGGTCGCCCACGGGTCGCTCGCGGCCCGGATCAGGGCCCGGCTGGCGCCGTTCCACGCCGGCGCGGGCGGCAGGAACTCCTGATCCCAGGGGGCGGCGTTCGGGGTGGACTGTGACATGGCGGGGCCGGACGCTAGGGCCGCGACGGCGGCGAGGAGCAGGGTGAGGCGCATGGATCGTTCATCCGCCGCCTCGCCGTGTCTGGCAAGCCGTTTGCCTTCCAGGTCTTGCGCGCGCGCCGACGTCAGTCTTCCGACGACCCGTCCAGCGCCGTTTCCAGGCGGGCGATCTCGCGCTCCTCGCGCTCGCGGCGACGGTGCAGCCCGGCCAGCTGACGTTGCTGGCCGGCGGTCAGTCCTCCGGCGGCCTCTCCACTGCTCTCAAGGCTCGCGATTTGATCGTTGATGTCGATCAGACGATCCTCGGCCTCCCTGAGAAGATTGGTCAGGCGCTCCTCGCGGGTGAACCGGGGCGCTCCGGATTGCCGGGCGGCGTTCCTGCCGGCCAGCACCTGCGCGGCTGAGGTCGTCGGAGCCGTCACCACGGGCAGGGCCAGCGCGAAGGCTGCCGCACACGTCAGGAAAAGTCGCATGGCGGATCCTCTGAAAGCGGGAAGAGCCGTCAGCCTAGATTACTTTTCCGTCATGAGAATAGCGCTTTTTCGCCACAGTTCGCGACGCCGGCGAACGGGCCGCCGACCTATTTCCAGATCGGCTTTCCGTCACCGGGCAAACCCAGGCGGTCCCAGATCTCGCTGACGCGCTCCACCACCGCATCGTCCATGCGGATCTCCTCGCCCCATTCGCGATTCGTCTCGGGCGCCCACTTGTCGGTGGCGTCCAGCCCGATCTTCGACCCCAACCCGCTCTCGGGACTGGCGAAGTCCAGATAGTCGATCGGCGTGTTCTCGATGATCGTGACGTCGCGCGCCGGGTCCATCTTGGTCGAAATGGCCCACATGACGTCCTTCCAGTCGCGGGCGTTCACCGTGTGATCCACGACGATGATCCACTTGGTGTACATGAACTGCCGAAGATAGCTCCAGCAGCCCATCATCACGCGCTTGGCGTGGCCGGGATACGCCTTCTTCATCGACACCACGGCGATGCGATAGCTGCACCCCTCGGGCGGCAGCCAGAAGTCGACGATCTCCGGAAACTGCTGCTGCAGCAGGGGAATGAACACCTCGTTCAACGCCTCGCCCAGCACGCTGGGCTCGTCAGGCGGCCTGCCGGTGAACGTCGTCAGATAGATGGGGTCGCGCCGCATGGTGATCGCCGTCGCCACGAATACCGGGAAGGTCTCGACGGAGTTGTAGTAGCCCGTGTGGTCGCCGTACGGCCCCTCCGGCGCGTGCTCGTCCAGCAGCACGTGGCCCTCGATCACGATCTCGGCCTGCGCCGGGACCTTCAGCGGCACGGTCTTGCAGTCCACCAGTTCCGCCTTGGCCCCGCGCAGCAGGCCTGCGAACTGATATTCCGACAGGGTGTCCGGCACCGGCGTCACCGCCGCCAGGATCGTGCCCGGATCGGCGCCCAGAACGATCGCGGCCGGCAGGGGCTCTCGCTTCCCCGCCCGCTTGTGCCGGGCGTAATGCTGGGCCCCGCCGCGGTGCGCCAGCCAGCGCATGATCGCCCGGTCCTTGCCCAGCACCTGCATCCGATAGATGCCCAGGTTGAAGTCGTCCTCGCGCGCGTCGCTCGGCCCCTTGGTGACCACCAGACCCCAGGTGATCAGCGGCGCGGGCTCACCGGGCCAGCAGCCCTGGATCGGCAGGGACGTCAGGTCGATCGCGTCGCCCTTCAGTACGACCTGCTGCACCGGGGCGGTCTTCACGACCTTCGGCCGCATGGTCATGGCCGTCTGGACCATGGGCAGCATCTCCAGCGCCTGCCCCATGTCGCGCGGCGGTGTGGGGTTGCGCAGGTCCGCCAGCAGATGGCCGACCTCCCGCATTTCGGCCGCGGTGGTCCGAGCCTTCCTGCCCAGGGTCACGCCCATGGCGACGCGCTTCACAGTGCCGAACAGATTGGCCAGACACGGGATCGGGCTGATCGACCCGTCCGGCATCACCGGCTTCTCGAACATCACCGCCGGCCCGCCGTTGCGCAGCAGCCGCGTCTGGATTTCCGTCATTTCCAGATGGGTCGACACCGGCTCGGCGACGCGGACCAGCTCGCCCTCCGCTTCCAGCATGTCGATGAAGTCGCGCAGGGACTTGTAGGCCATGCGACCTGGCTTAGTGCGCCCGCCTGTCCGACGCCAGCGCCCAGATGGGCAGGTGCAGGGCCCGCGTCGCCGCGCCCTGCCTGACGCTGTCCAGATGCGCCCGGCCGGCCTCGACGCGACGCTCCTCCTCCGGCGTCAGGTCCATCAGCCGCGCCAGTTCCTCGACGGCCATGCCCCGCGCCTCGCGCCAGCGCTTCAGCCGCGCCCCGACGGCGGCGTCCTCCGCGTCCACTCCGGGGAAACCCAGCACCTGACCCATCGGCGGCTCCTGTCCCTTGGCCGCCGCCTCTGACGGGCGATCAGCCGGTCACCATTCCTGGTCCCATTGGAACGCCGGATCAATCCAGTCGCCCAGTCGCCCGTCCGGTCGCGCCAGCGCATGGATGCGGTCCATCTCCTCGTCCGACAGCGCGAAGTCGAAGATGTCGAAGCTCTCGGCCGCCCGGCTTTTCTTCGAGGAGCGCGGAATGGCGATCACGCCCTGCTGGATCAGCCAGCGCAGCGTCACCTGCGCCGCCGTCTTGCCGTGCGCCCGGCCGATCTCCGTCAGCGTTGGGTCGTCCGCCACCTTGCCCTGCGCCAACGGCGACCACGCCGTCACCGACGAGCCCAGCTCCCGCGCCGTCTCCAGCAGCCGCGTCAGCTTCAGGTAGGGGTGGTATTCGACCTGGTTGGTCACCAGCGTCGCCTCCGACAGCGACTGGGCCCGGCTCCATTCCTGCGCAGGGAAGTTCGACAGGCCGATCGTGCGCGTCAGCCCCTGCGTCCTGGCCGCGTTCAGCGCAGCCAGCGTCTCCTCGAACGACGGCTCCGCCTTGGGCCAATGCAGCAGCAGAAGATCCGGCGTCGTGCCCAGCGCGTCCGCCGACTCGCGCGCCTGCCGCAGCAGGGCGTCGTGCTGGAAATGCTTCACCCAGATCTTGGTCGTCAGCCACACCTCGTCGCGCGCGACCAGGCCTTCGTCGATGGCGTCCTGCAGGCCCTGACCGACGGCGGCCTCGTTCTCATAGATCCACGCCGTGTCGATGTGGCGATAGCCGATCCGCAGCGCCTCCCGCACCATGCGCCGCGCGTCGTCCGGGACCAGGTTCCAGGTGCCGAAGCCCAGCAGGGGGATGGCATGGCCGTCGACGGTCACGGCGGGCTGATCGGTCATGTGCTGGCTCCGGGCGAAGGGGACGGTCCCTCAGGTGGGGCCGCCGACCGCGTCTTCAACCAGCCAGCCGAGGATCTGATCCCACAGCGGCTCCATCCCGCGCCGGAACGCGCCCTCGTGCCCGACGCGGGTCGCTCCCAGGTCGGCGGGCCGGGTGACGACCATGTCCCACGGCGCGTGGGGGTATACGCGCATCAGCCGGCGCGCCGTCTCCGGCGTGGCGATCGGATCGTCCGTGAAGATCCAGCTGCGGATCGGCGCCGAGACGGCGTCGAACTGATGGGGTCGCAGCCGGTCCTTCAGCTCGTCCTCGAAATAGCGGGGGTTCAGGCACCAGCGCCGCCAGGTCTCGAACACGCCTCGCGGCAGGTCCGTCCCCGCCCACAGGCCGCCGCCCTTCACATAGCCGCGCCGCGCCAGGCTCAGCGGGCCGAAACCGAACCAGAAGAACAGCTCCAGCGGGTTGTAGCTGCGGTGATGTCCGCCCCAGTAGCCCGAGCCGACCGAGACGAAGGCATGGCGCGCCAGCCGGGCCTGGTTGTCCATGAAGCCGACGAAATGCCCGCCCACGCTATGCCCCACGTGGAGCAGCGGAAGCCCGGGCGCCGCCGCGGCGAGCGCGTCGACGGCCGCGGGCATGTCCAGCCGCCCCCAGTCCGGATAGTCCATCTTCAGGGCCGCCAGATCGTCGGGCCGTGATCCGGCGATCCCCCGGAAGTCGTAGGTGAGGGCCGTCAGGCCCTTACTCTGCGCATGTCGGGCGAACCGCTCGTAGAAGCCCTTGGGGAACCCGGTTCCCGCGCTGACCAACACCGCGCCTGCGGGCCGCTCGGCCAGGAACAGCCGCGCCGACAGCGGAAAGCCGTCCCGCGCCGGGATCGTCAGGTTTCGGGACTCAATCGGCATGATCGGCGGGTCCGTCCTTTTCCGAAACCCACCATGCCCCACTGACGCGGCGTCAGGTCAAGCCCGCATGCGCCTTTCTCAGGGCCGCCGGTGCCACCTTGCGCCAGCGCGCCTTCAGCTCGGTCTCCAGCCAGTCGCGGTCGACGCCCGCGACGCGGATCAGCACGTAGGAATAGGCCCGGTAATGGTCGGTCAGGTGGAACACCTGCGGGTCCATCTCGACCAGCATGTCGCGCCGGTCGCGGTCGCAGACGTCCAGCGCCAGGCTGTCGTCCTCCGCCCTCAGGCGGGCGAAGAACCTGCCCGCGATCCGCCAGCACGGCTCGCCGTAGGCGGTGCTGCGTTCCGCCCCGGGCAGGCTCATGACCAGGGCGTCGATCTCGTCGGCCGTCATGTCCCGCCTCCGGATGCGAAAAGGGCCGCTGCCCGTGCGGGAAGCGGCCCTGGATCGTGTCGGCTCTCGCCTGAAATCAGGTGATGTCTTCGTTCAGCAGGCCGACCTTGAAGAAGCCGTTCTCCTGCAGGGTGTTCATCACTTCCATGAAGGCGTTGTACTTCACTTCCGCGTCGGCGCGGATGAACAGGCGCTCCTCGCGGCAGGCCGCGCCGCCTCCCAGGGCCGCGCACACGTCGACCGGCAGGGTTTCGATCGTCGTCTGACGGTCGGCGATGAACAGCGAGCCGGATTCCTGGATGGTGATGTAGACCGGCTCCTCCACTTCCGTGGTCGGGGTCGGGTTCGGGGGCGGCAGGTCCAGCCGGATCGACACGGTCGCCAGCGGCGCGGCCACCATGAAGATGATCAGCAGCACCAGCATGATGTCGACGAACGGCGTGACGTTGATGTCGCTGTTCTGCTCGATGGTCTTGCCGCCGCCAGGTCCGGCCAGTTTCGCGCCCATGCGTGGCGTCTCCCGTCAGGCCCGCGCTCGCGTCGGGCAGGTTGAAGCTTCCGGACGGCTTTGGCTGACCCGGCGCCGCTTGTAAAGCGGTCTCGGGCGTCGAACGGTTCCGCCTGTCCCGATTACCCCGCGGAGGGGAAATCAGCCGCGCGCCAGGCGCAGGAACCGGTCCTTCAGGGCCGCGTCGTCCTTGAAGACGCCAGTGAACCGGGTGGTGATGGTCGAAACGTGGCGGTGATGCACGCCCCGCGTCGTCATGCACTGATGCTCGGCGTCGATCAGGATGGCCGTGCCCTGCGGCGCCAGCTGCGTCTCGATCGCCTCGGCGATCTGATTCGTCAGCACTTCCTGCGTCTGCAGACGCTTGGAGAAGATCTCGACCACGCGCGCCAGCTTGGAGATGCCGACCACCTTCTCGGCCGGCACATAGGCGACGTAGGCCTTGCCCAGGAACGGCGCCATGTGGTGCTCGCAGTGGCTCTCGACCTCGATCTCGCGCAGCAGGACCATGTCGTCATAGCCCTGCACGTCCTCGAACGTGCGGCTCAGCTCCTTCGCCGGATCGGCGTCATAGCCCTCGAACCATTCGGCATAGGCGTCGACGACGCGCTTCGGCGTGTCCTTCAGACCCTCGCGGTCCGGGTCGTCGCCGGCCCACGCCAGCAGGGTGCGGACGGCCTTCAGGGCCTCCTCGCGGCTGGGGCGCTGCGGCTGGTCGTTGGACACCAGCACGGGCTTGGTCGGCGTGACGCTCATTCTGGGATCCGGAGACGATGTTTGACGCTCGTCGCTGACTCTTTATCAGCTTCGCGGCCTATATGGGACCGCCCGGCCTTCTCGCAAGAAAAGTCCGTCCCGCAAAAAAACTCTCCCCGAAGACGCTCCCATGCCCCTGACGCTCCACGACACCCTTCATCGCGAAAAGCGCGTCTTCACGCCGCGCGATCCGGACCGGGTGACGCTCTACGTCTGCGGGCCGACGGTCTACGACCACGCCCACATCGGCAACGCCCGCCCTCCGGTGGTCTTCGACGTGCTGGTCCGCCTGCTGCGCCGGGAATACGGGGCCGACAAGGTGATCTACGCCCGCAACGTCACGGACGTGGACGACAAGATCAACCAGCGCGCCGCCGCGCTCGGCGTGCCCATCGCCGAGATCACCTCGAAGTACGAGGCGCATTATCTCCAGGACATGGCCCGGCTGAACGTCGCCCCGCCGGACCTCGCCCCCCACGTCACCGACCACATGGACGCGATCGTCCGTCAGATCGCCGCCATCGTCGACGCCGGCTGCGCCTATGCGGCCGAGGGGCACGTCCTCTTCGACGTCTCCAGCTATCCGGCCTACGGGCGCCTGTCCGGCCGCAACCTCGACGACATGATCGCCGGCGCCCGCGTCGAGGTGGCGCCCTACAAGAAGAACGCCCACGACTTCGTGCTGTGGAAGCCGTCGAAAGAGGGCGAGCCGTCGTGGCCTTCGCCGTGGGGCGACGGCCGCCCCGGCTGGCACATCGAATGCTCCGCCATGATCGAGGAGAACCTGGGCCTGCCGATCGACATCCACGGCGGCGGCATCGACCTGGTCTTCCCGCACCATGAGAACGAGATCGCCCAGGGCGTCTGCGCCCACGGCCACGCCCACGGCGCCGACGCGCACGGCCAGTATGCGAAGTACTGGATGCACAACGGCTTTCTGACCGTGGACGCCGAGAAGATGTCCAAGTCGATCGGCAACGTCCTTCTGCTGCACGACCTCGTTCAGTCCATCCCGGGCGAGGTCGTGCGCTGGGCCCTGCTGTCCGCCCACTACCGCCAGCCGCTGGACTGGAACCAGTCGCTGCTGGACCAGTCGAAGAAGAACCTCGACCGTCTCTACGGCGCCCTGCACCGGGCCGCGGGGGTCGAAGCCGCCGACGAGGAGCCGCCCGCGGACTTCCTGAAGGCGATCGAGGACGATCTGAACACGCCGGGCGCGATGTCCACCCTGTTCGCCCTGTCCAGCGAGATCGAGCGCGGCATGACCGCGGGCGACCACGCGGCCGTCGCCCTCGCCAAGGGCCGGCTGCTCGCCGCCGGCCGACTGCTCGGCGTGCTGAGCGCCGGGCCGGCGGCCTGGCTCGAAGGCGAGGTCGACGACGCCCTGCGCGCCGAGGTCGAACAGCTGCTCAAGGACCGCGCCGCCGCCCGCGCGGCGAAGGACTGGCCCGCCGCCGACCGCATCCGCGACCGCCTCAACGCCCTGAACGTCGTCGTCATGGACGGCCCCGACGGCGCGACCTGGCGGATGAAGTAGACGCGGATTTCCCGCTGAGGGGTGGAGCCGGATGCGACCCTCCTCTTCCTTCCCCCCTTGCGGGGGAAGGTGGCTCGCGGAGCGAGACGGATGGGGGGTAAGACTCCGGCCCGCCCGATGAACTTCCGACATCGCGCCTGTCGGTGGAAGCCACCCCATCCGAGCGCCTCCGGCGCCCACCTTCCCCGGCGAGCGGGGAAGGAACGCGTCGGCCGACCTCGCCGCGTTGCGACGATCCGCGCCGAATTTTCCCGCCTTCTCAACGCCCGCCCGGAAACTTCCGCCTCATCGTCATGACCGGTCCGGCGTCGTGCCAACCTTCGCGTGGTTCCGTCGCAGGGAGGGGCGCAAGGCCTTGCGAGCTTGTCGCGGCGGAAGCGGTTCGAGCGGGGGTCGACGCCGGGGGCTCACATGTCCACGGCCGGCCGGCGTCGGCGTGAACCTGCAAGGTCGTGGCCATCGGAGGTGGGCGGCGGCGCGGGGGCCGGGGGCAATGAGACGCCTCCGGATCAGGCCGGCGATCATGGCGCGTCACGGGAAGGCGCGCGTCCGGGTCCGGGGTTCGCAAGTCTCCCGCCCGCCCGCCGAAGGCGCGTCCGTTAGTCGCCAAGCAGCGGCCCTATGCGGTGGTCCTCTCCACCTCGGACAGCTTTCGATCAGACGGACCGAGCGGAGCGTCGTCGCGAAGCCGAAACGGTAACACATCACAGCATCCGGGCTCCGCGCCCGGCGCTCCGCCCGCCCTTCCCCCCCTCGCCGTCATGCGGCGGGGCGATTTCGCGCGTCCCCGTTCCATCCTGCGTGGAGGAGGGGCGCCCCCGCGTTCGCCAACCCCTGGAGGCGCCCCATGTCGCGATCGAAGTCCCCCCGCAGTTCACGCCGGCCGTCCGACGATCCCGCGGCTTTCGACCGCGCGGGCGCCGAGCTCATGACCCGGCTGGCGCGGCTCCGCGCCACGATCGAGCGGAAACGGCGCGAAGGCTGGATCTTGACGCCCCGCGCCGCTTCCCCGGAAGGCGAGCCGACATGACGAAAATGTAACCAGCCATCGCCGGCGCCCCCGCTAAGGTCCGCGCCGACGAAATCCGCCCTTCGGAGCCTCCGCATGACTTCCCGTCTTCTCGCCGGCGTCGCCGCCCTCAGCCTGCTGGTCGCCGGCGCCTGCGCCACCGCCCCAGCCTCGGCCCCGGAGCCGGAAATCTCGGCCCAGCGCCTGTCCGACGGCATCCGCACCATTTCGGCCGACGCCTATCAGGGCCGCTACCCCGGCACGGAGGGCGAGCGCATGACCCTCGCCTGGCTGCAGGCCCAGTACGAGGCGATGGGCTTGCAGCCGGGGGGCCCGAACGGCCAGTGGCTGCAGCGGGTGGAGCTGAAGCGCTACACGCCGGAAGGCGCCGCAAGCGTCAGCTGGACGGGCCCTGACGGCGCGACCCATGTGCTGGAACCGGGCAAGGACATCCTGGTCCGCGCCGCCACCAACGACGGCCGCGCCGACGTGCGGGGCGCGGGCGTGGTCTTCGCCGGCTTCGGCATCGACGCGCCCGAGCGGAACTGGAACGACTACGGAAGCCTCGACGTGCGCGGCAAGGTCGTCATCGTCATGGCCGGCGAGCCGGACGGCGAGGTCTTCAACGGCCAGTACACCACCCACCATGCCTCGACCTCGGCCAAGGCCGACCAGGCCTTCCGCCGCGGCGCCGTCGGCCTGATCATGCTCAACCCCGTCGCGGCCACGGACTCCGCCTGGACCGGCGCGGCGCGGCGGAACAACGCCCAGCGGACCTACACCCCGGGCGCCGCGGATCTGGAGTTCACCGGGTCCATCAACATGGACACGGCCCACGCCATGGCCATGGCGGCGGGCATGGATCACGCTTCCTTCGCCAACTACGCCTCGGGCGGGTTCCGCGCGGTGGAGCTGCCGGGCGTGAAGCTGAACGTGCAGACCGCCGAGACCATCAACACCCTCGTCACCCATAATCTGCTGGCGAAGATCGAGGGGACCGAGCGCCCGGACGAGGTCATCGTCTACTCGGCCCACTGGGATCACGTCGGCGGCGCGGCCCAGCATCCGGACGCCGCCGGCGAGGACAAGATCTGGAACGGCGCGTGGGACAACGCGTCCGGCACCGTCGGCGTGGTCGAGATGGCCCGCGCCTTCGCCGCCGGCCCGCGCCCGGAGCGCACCGTCGTCTTCGCCCACATGGCGGCCGAGGAGATGGGTCTGATGGGCGCCTACGCCTATGCCGCCGACCCGGTCTACCCGCTGGAGAAGACCGTCGCGGACATCAACATCGACATGCTGCCGCTGTCGCCGCCGACCCGCGACGTCGCCATCTTCGGCAAGGGCCAGAACGACCTTGAGGACCGCCTTTCCGTGCTGGCGGCGGCCGAGGGCCGATACATCACCGACGACCGCCAGCCGGAGCAGGGCTTCTACTACCGCTCCGACCACTTCCCCTTCGCCCGCGCGGGCGTGCCGGCCCTGATGCCGTGGCACGGCGTCGACTGGGACGAGGGCGGCGTGCCCGTCGGCCGCGCGGCCTGGGACGCCAAGTTCGAGGCCGACTACCACCAGCCGTCCGACGAATGGTCGCCCAACCTCGACTTCCGCTCCGCGGTCGAGAACCTCGAGCTGCTCTATCGTCTGGGGTTCGACCTCGCCAACTCGCGCGACTGGCCGGGCTGGAAGCCGACGTCCGAGTTCGGCGCCGTGCGCGCCCGCACCGACGCGGCGCGCCAATGAGCCGGGGACAGTGAGCCTGACCCTGCGGCCTCTGACCGGCGACGGCTCGCCGCCGGTTCAGGGGTCGTATCCCCAAGCCGTGGAGGTGACCGGCGCGACCCGCTGGCTCTTCGTCTCGGGCCAGGTGCCGACCCGGCCCGACGGCGGTCTGGCAGACGACTTCCGCGCCCAGTGCGAACAGGTCTGGGACAATCTGGAGACCCAGCTGCGCGCCGCGGGCATGACGCTGGACAACCTGGTGAAGGTCACGACCTTCCTCGCGCGCCGGGACGACGCCCACCTGAACCGCGCCGTCCGCCTCGACCGGCTGCAGGGGCGACAGCCGGCGCTGACGGTCGTCGTCACCGGCATCTTCGACGAGCGCTGGCTGGTCGAGATCGAGGCCGTCGCCGCGGCCTAGAGCAGCGCCAGCAGGTCCCCCAGCACGCTGTCGGTCGTCGGCTCCCGCCCGGCGCCCGGGCCGGTGCAGCTGAAGGTCCGCCCGTCGGCGCAGGTGACCCGCAGCGCGTTCGTCTCGCCCGGCAGATCGGCGAACAGCGGATCGTGGTCGACGTCGACCATTCGCACCGACGCGGCGTCCGGCGCCGCCCGCGCCAGCTGCCGCACCGCGCCGCCCGGCGTGAACGCCGCCGTCAGCGGCTGCACCACGCCCGGCCTCGGCCCCTGCGGCCCGAACGCCTCTGCCGCCAGAATGGCCAGCTTGGCCGCCGCGTCCCGGCCCGACAGGTCCGCCGACGGATCCGCCTCGGCCAGACCCAGCGCCTGCGCCTCCGCCACCGCCTCCGCGAACAGCGCGCCTGCCGCCAGGCGGTTCAGCAGGAAGTTCACCGTGCCGTTCAGCACGGCCTCAAGCGCCACGATCGGCGCATGCGCCCGCGCCGCCCGGACCGTCTCGACCATCGGCGCCCCGCCGCCGACGCACGCCGCGATGCCCAGCCGGACGCCGCTGCGATGCGCCTGCCGCGCCAGCGGAAACAGGTCCTCGACCACCGCCTGCTTGTTCGCGCTGGCCACGTGCACCCCGCGCGACAGCGCCGCTCGCGTCAGCGCCAGCCCGGTCGAGGGATCGGACAGGGCGTCCACCAGCACGTCCGGCTCCCGCGCCAGCAGGGCCGCCGGATCGGTCGTCACCAGACGTGGATCAGGCCGCGGATCGCGCGCCTTGCCGGCGTCGCGGACCAGCACCCCCACCACCTCGAACCGCGCGTCGCCGGCCAGCCGGCTCAGCACGCCGCCGCCCACGACGCCGCACCCCGCCAGCGCCACCCTCAGCGGCCGCGTCTTCGCCGCGACGTCCCGATCGAGCTCCAGCACGCCCATCACGCCGCCTCCGCCAGCTTCAGCGCCGCCACCGTAGCCAGCCCGCGCTCCAGGTCGGCCCACAGGTCGTCCGGATGCTCCAACCCGACCGACAGGCGGATCAGGCCGTCGCCGATCCCCGCCGTCCGCCGCGCCTCCGGCGTCATCGCCAGATGGGTCATCAGCGCCGGATGCGCGATCAGGCTTTCGACCCCGCCCAGCGACTCCGCCAGCGTGAACACCCCCAGCGGCTCCACGAAGGCCCGCACCGCCTGGATGCCGCCTTCCAGCTCGACGCTCAGCATGGAGCCGAAGCCCTTCTGCTGCCGGGCCGCCAGCGCATGCCCCGGATGGCTCTCCAGCCCCGGGTGGTGCACCGCCTTCACGCCCGGCGCCGCCTCCAGACGCCGCGCGATCTCCAGCGCGCTCGCCTGCTGCCGCTCGACCCGAACGAACAGCGTCCGCAGTCCCCGCAGCGTCAGCCAGGCGTCGAACGGCGCGCCCGTCACGCCCGTCGCATTGGCCCACCACCCCGTCTCGGCGTGCACCTCCGCCTCGGCGCTGATCACGGCGCCCCCGACCACGTCGGAATGGCCGTTCACGAACTTGGTGGTCGAATGCACGACCACGTCGGCGCCCAGGGCGATCGGGGTCTGCAGCGCGGGGGACAGAAACGTGTTGTCCACCACTGACCGCGCCCCTGCCGCCCGGGCGCGTCTACAGATGTCGGCGACGTCCACGATCCTCATCAGCGGGTTCGACGGAGTCTCGATCAGCACCAGGCGGGGCTTCAGCGCGAAGGCGCGGTCCAGCGCCCCGGCGTCGCCCTGGTCCACGAAGGCCACGTCGAAGTGCCCCTTGCGCGCCCGGGCCGACAGCAGGCGGTGGGTGCCGCCGTAAAGGTCGTGTGGCGCGATGAGCAGGTCGCCGGGGTTCAGCGGGCTCAGCGCCAGGTCCAGCGCCGCCATGCCGCTGGACGTCACCACGCAGCCGGCCCCGCCCTCCAGCTCGGCCAGCGCGCCGGCCAGCAGATCGCGCGTCGGATTGCCCGAGCGCGTGTAATCATGGGCCCGCTTCCCATCCAGCCCCTCGAAGCTGAAGTTGGCGGACAGACAGATGGGCGGGATCACCGCGCCGTGGGCGACGTCGGCGTCCACGCCGTGGCGGACGCAGGCGGTTTGCGGGGACTGGCTCATGCGGCGATCTCCGGACAGGCGGGGAGGGGGAGGAGGGCGGTGCGGAGCGCGCGGCCGACGACCTCGCGCTCCTTCAGGAAGGCGTCGTGGCCGAAGACGCTGGGAGCCTCGACCAGGCGGCACAGGTTTGCGGCGCGGTCGGCCAGTTCGCGGAGGTCCTCTATCGGCACCAGCCGGTCGTCGGTGAAGCCGATCACGGTCAGGGGACAGGTCACCCGCTCCGGCTCGACCGCGTGCCTGTCCAGCGAGTCGCTCAGCACGATCTGCCGCCGCGCGTCGGCGATCGCGGCGTGCGCCTCGCCGCGGGCGATCAGCCAGTCGCAAACGGGGTGCGGTGCGGCCAGCGCGGCCGGCGAGGGCGCGCCGCCGAAACGCAGGCCCAGCTCCTCCGTCGTGCGATAGGTCGTCATGGCCAGCTGGCGCGCCAGGCTCAGCGCCTCGACCTCGCGCCCCGTCTCCAGCCCCAGCTCGAGAATGCGGCGCTGCACCCCGCGCCAGGCCGTCGCCGCGGGATGCGGCCGGTGGGGAGCCGAGATCGCCACGAGCCGGCCGACCCTGTCCGGGAACAGCTCGGCGAAGGCCAGACCGACGCAGCCGCCGTAGGACGCGCCGACGAAGGCGTCCACCAAGGGTCTGCCCAGCGCGTCCAGCGCCGCCGCGAGCGCCCGCGCCTGGTCCTGCGTCGTGGTCGGCCGCTCCGGCGCGGCGCCGACGACCGGCAGCCAGTCGATCGCCAGCACGGCGAACCGGTCGGTGTCCACCGGCGCGCCGGGCCCCACGGCCCAGTCCCACCAGCCGCGCCGCCGCGCGTCCGTCGCCGGCGCGCGGTCCGCGGAGATGCCGCCGGCCACCACGACCAGCGGCCCGTGCGTCGGTCCGGTCGCCCGGGCGCGCACGCTCGCTCCACCGGGCAGGGCGACGTCGAAGTCTCGAAAGTCAGGAAGTCTCGCCAAGGTCTCGCACGGTCCCGCTCATCGAGCACCCGTGCGGACGGAGAAGACCCGTGAAGTCGCCGGGCCGCGCAATGCGGCCGTCGCTTCACTCATCTCTCGCGGACCGGCTGAAGGGTCCCCGCAGGAGTTGGCACCGTGTCGGACCTGGGTGGGTCCGGTCGGTTGCCCCGGCGTCAAAGGGCCTATCCCTCAGCCGGTCTTGATGAGTGCCCTTACGCTGGACGAGCGGGCCGGGGGGCGTCAACCCCCCGACTGAAAGATTCAACGCGTGGTCGATTCCGCGATCAGCGCCTGGGCCCGTGCGATGGCGTCGGCCTCGGAGATTTCGCCCGCCTGAACCTTGTCGGCCAGATCCATCAGCTCCGGGCCGGTGACGGCGCCGGCCTGCGGTTCTTCCTGCAGATGGATGCCGGCGCCGCGGGCGATCGCCGCGTCCCACGCGTCGCGCACGGCCTTCCAGTAGCCCTGCGTGGAGACCCAGTAGTCGTCGCCCGCCTTGGGGTCGAACCCGTCGAAGCGGCGGTAGGAGTTGACCACGTCCTCGTGCACCACGACCGCCAGTTCCCCCTCGGCACCCTGCGCCGACTGCATCTTCTGATTGTCCTGCAAGTGGACCCAGCCCCACGGCGTCAGGGCGTGGCGGTTGGTCCCGAGGTAGCGGTCGTAGACCGGATTGCGGATGGCGTCGCGACGCGCCAGCGGGCGCCAGGAGGGGGCGGAGGTCCATTCCGCCATGCCGTTTTCATGGCTCCACTTGCCGACGCCGCCGTAGCGCGGGGAATCGTCCGTCTGCCACACCGTCTGCGACCAGGCGCCGGCGCGTTCGGCGTCCGACACCGGGGTCAGCACCCAGGTGTTCGGTCCGGCATAGGTCAGCACCGTCGCGGGCTGCCAGACCCAATCCTGCCGCCAGTGCTTGATGACGTGCACCTGGCCCTCGTGCTCCATCACCAGGATGTGCTGCAGGCTGATCCTGTCGCCCGTGTCGTAGACGATGCGCACGATCTCGTGCCCGCCTGACGTCTTGGGCGACAGCGGCTCGTAGCCGTCCACGAAGTTGACCGTCTCGCGCATGTCGAAGCGCACGTTGAAGTCGCCGACCTGGCTCAGGATGGCCCGGCGGTCCTGCTCATAGGCGGCATGTTGGGCCGAGCCCGCGGCGGGCGCCTGGGCGACGGCCAGAGCGGGGACGGCCGCGGTGGCCAGAAGGGCGGCGACGAAAAGGGCGCGCATGGCGTTTCCTCGAAAATGAGACGCGTTCGCGATAACGTCGCGAACGTCGTCCGGCAAGCGATCAGTAGCGATAGGTCAGTGAGACGCTGAAGTTGCGGCCCGGCTGGGTGTAGGCGTCCAGCACGGCGGAGGTCCGGGACAGGCCCCGCACGTCGCTCCACCAGCCGTAGGATTCGTCGGTCACGTTGAACAGGCCGCCGCGCAGCACGGCCGAGTCGGTCAGGTTCAGATAGACCGTGACATCCAGCAGCGTGAACTCCTCGCCGGCGTAGCAGTTGGGCGCGCAAGCCAGGCCGGCCAGATCTCCGACGGCCTTGTCGTCGGACCATGTCACGATGGCCTGGCCGCCCCAGTTGCCGTTCGGGTCGTCGTACCCCAGGCCGCCGACGACCTTGACCGGATCGACGGTGACCAGCGGCACGGTCGCGGCGCCCGAGGTCTGGTCGCCCTCGGCCCACGCCGCGGCGAGACGGGTGCTGAACCCGTTGGCCCAGCGCATGTCGGCGCGCGCCTCCAGGCCCGACACCTCCACCTCGGTGAAGTTGACGAACTGATAGACGGCGGGGTCGGCCGGGGTGAAGGATCCCGAGACCACCTGCTGGCTGATGAAGTCCTCATAGTCCGACCTGAACGCCACCACCTGACCGGCGAAGCGGCCGCCCAGAAGTTCGACGTCGCGCCAGCGCGCCCCGATCTCCACGCTGGTGCTGGTCTCCGGACCCAGGTTCGGGTTCGGGACGGACACGTAGCCGAAGGCCGGGTTGGAGAAGCCGTTGTTCACCTGCGACGGCGTCGGCGCCTTGAAGCCCGCGCCATAGCTGCCGAACAGGCCGAAGGTGTCGCCGGCCCACCAGACCACGCCCAGCTTGGGCGACACGTGGTCGTCGGACTGGTCCGCGCGGCCGCCGGTGTACAGGGGGTCGGCCCTGGTCGTCAGCTCGTAGGAATCGAACCTCAGCGCCGGGACGATCCGCAGGGCGCCGCCCAACAGCAGGATCTCGTCCTGCACGAAGACGCCCGCCAGACGATAGTCGGTCTCGGGGAAGGGGCTGGACGGGAAGGTCTCACCGGCGGGCGGCACGGTGCCGTCGCGAACGCCGGTCTGGGTCGCCTCCGACCAGTCACCGCCGAAGGTCAGGCGGTGCGTCGCGCCGCCGAACGCCAGCGACTTGACGCCCTCGGCCGCGAAGCCGGCCACCTCGTTGTCGAAGCGATTGTCGCGCGTGCGGTCCACCGCCGGTGTGCGGTCCTCGAAGGTGAACTGACGCGTCTCCGACGTCTGGTGGTAGGCGGTGATCTGGCCGCGATCGAGGCCGAACACGCCGTCGAAGCGCCAGTCGGCGGCGACGCGCTCGCGGCGGGTCTCGTCGTCGGCGGTCAGGTTCAGCACGGTCGCCGACTGGCCGCTCAGCACATTGGCCGACACCTCTGATTCGTAGGCGTCATACGTGACGCGCAGACGGTGACCGGGCGCGACGTCCCACACAGCCTTGGCGAGGATGCCTTCGCTTTCAGACTGCTGCGGGTTGGCCGTCGTGCGCGCCGAGCCGACGACGTCGTTCTCGCCGGCGGTTTTCGTCTCTTCGGCGTCGCGGGTCGTGTAGGCCAGAAGCCCCGAAAGCGGCCCGGCCCGGCCGGCGACGGACAGGCCGTACGTCACGCCTTCGTCGGCGGACGAATAGGCCACGCGGCCGCGCGCGGCGAAGTCGCGGTCGCCCATCAGCAGGTCGCCCGGGTCCCTTGTGGTGAACACCACCGCGCCAGCAACGCCGTCCGACCCGTACAGCGCTGACGCCGGCCCCCGCAGGATCTCGACGGACTTCATCAGGTCCAGATCGGCATAGCCGCCGCGGCCGACGCTCTGGGCGCCGAACACGAACCCGTCCGCCATGCGCACGCCGTCGACGACCTGCAGCACCCGGTCGCCGCCCAGGCCGCGAATGGTGAAGCCTTCATTGCCCGCCCGACCCGTCGTGCCGAGCGCCGCGCCGAATCGCGCCGGCTGGCTGACGACGCTGACGCCCGGCTCGAACCGGATCAGGTCCTTGATGTCCGTATGCAGATCGTCCTCGATCTCGCGCGCGGTGATCACGCTGACGGTGGCGGGCGCCTCATCGACGCGTGTGGCGGTGCGCGTGGCGCTGACGGTGATCGGCGCCACCTCGGTCACCGGCGGCTCCTGGGCTTGGGCGAGCGCGATGCCGGGCGCCGCGCCCAAGGCGAAGGCGGCGGAGGAGAGCAGACGGATTTTCATGACGGACGCCCCGGGGAGGTGGTTACAAGCGGAGCGGCAATTACTGCGAACGATTATCAGGCGCAATCGCAATTCATTCAGCGTCGGCAACCCGACCACACGGGCGGCGTTGGCTCGACATGAAACGCCTCGTCCTGCTCTCCGTCTGGTTCGCCGTGGCCGCCTGTTCGCAGGGCGAAGACCCCGCCGCGCCCGCCGAACCATCTCCCGTCCCGCCCGTCGACGGCGAGACGTCCGTGCCCGGACCGAACGCCGGCAACTTCGTCGGGGCCTGGGCCGCGCAGGCGTCGTGGTGCGCCAATACGTCAGGGCCGGAACGGCCCATCCGCATCACCACCACGACATTCGAAGGCTACGAGAACAGCTGCCGCATCTCTCGCGTGCAGCAGGTCAACACGGCCTACGAGGCGCTGCTGGACTGCACGTCCGAGGGCACGACGACGCAGGAGCGCGTGCGCATGCGCGTCGCCGACGACCGCCTGACCCTCAGCTGGCTGGACCGCGCGGGATCCAGCTCCAGCGAGTTCGTGCGCTGCCCCGCGGTGCAGCCGGCGCCGGTTCCGATCCCGGCGCCCGAGCCGACGGGCTGATCGTTCAGCTGAACAGGAAGTTCATCACGTCGCCGTCCTTGACGACGTACGACTTGCCCTCGGCCCGCAGCTTGCCCGCCTCGCGCGCCTTCGCCTCGCCGCGCAGGGCGACGTAGTCGTCGTAGGCGATGGTTTCGGCGCGGATGAAACCCTTCTCGAAGTCGGTGTGGATCACGCCTGCGGCCTGCGGCGCGGTGTCGCCGACGTGGATGGTCCAGGCCCGGGCTTCCTTGGGTCCGACGGTGAAGTAGGACTGCAGCCCCAGCAGGGCGTAGGCTTCGCGGATCAGGCGGTTCAGGCCCGGCTCGGCCAGACCCAGTTCCTGCAGGAACTCCATCTGCTCCGCCTCGTCCAGCACCGCCAGCTCGCTGTCGATCTTGGCCGAGATGACCACCGTGTTGGCGCCGTCCGCCTTCGCGCGCTCCGCAACCCTCTCGGACAGCTCATTGCCCTTGTCGGCCGAGCCTTCGTCCACGTTGGCGACGTAGAGGGCGGGCAGGGCGGTCAGGAGCTGCAGCATGTCCCACGCCTTCTTGTCCTCCTTGCCGACCTCGGCCGTGCGCGCGGGCTTGCCGGCGTTCAGCTGGGTCAGGGCAAGGTCGACGAGGCGCAGCGTCGCCGCCGCCTCCTTGTCGCCCGACGAGCGCGCCCGCTTCTCCAGGTTCGGACGGCGGCGCTCCAGGCTTTCAAGGTCGGCCAGCATCAGCTCGGTCTCGATGATCTCCAGATCGGCGATCGGATCGATGCGGTTTTCGACGTGCGTGATGTCGTCGTCGATGAAGCAGCGGGCCACGAAGGCCACGGCGTCGCAGTCGCGGATGTTGGCCAGGAACTGGTTGCCCAGCCCTTCGCCCTTGGACGCCCCGCGCACCAGACCGGCCACGTCGACGAAGGTGATGCGCGCCGGAATGATCTCCTTGGACCCCGCGATCTCGGCCAGCACGTTCAGGCGCGGCTCGGGCACGGCCACGTCGCCCGTGTTCGGCTCGATGGTGCAGAACGGATAGTTGGCGGCCTGCGCCGCCGCCGTCTTGGTCAGGGCGTTGAACAGGGTGGACTTGCCGACGTTCGGCAGGCCGACGATCGCGACTTTCAGGGCCATGGCGCTCTTGGGGGAGAAATCGAAGCGCGAGCCTTTAGACGGTTCGCGCCCCGATGTCAGGTGCGCATCACCGCCCGGCGCCCATCCGCACCGGCAGCAGCAGCTCCAGCGTCCGCCCACTGGCGAAGGTCATCACCATCGGCACCTGCTCGCCGGCCCTGAGCGGCGAGGTCAGTCCGGTCAGCATGATGTGCGTCGCGCCCGGCGCCAGCGTCACGTCGCGGCCTTCGGGCAGCGGTAGGCCTTCGGGCATGGCGGACATGCGCATCATGCCGTCGCGCTCCTCCATGTCGTGCACCTCGGCCGTCGCCGCCGAAGACGTGGCCACGGCCACCAGACGGTCGTCCGCGCCGACGGCCCTGAAGGTGGCGTAGCAGGCGCCCGTGCGTGCGCCGTTCGGGGTGGCGCGGCACCAGGCGTCCGTGACCTCGACGCCCACGGTGGCGCCGTCCTTCGTTTGCGTCGTGCGCGCCGACGAGGCCGGCTCGCCGCAGGCGGCCAGCGCCAGCGTCGCCAGCAGGATCAGGGCTGACGTCCTCATGTCGCGGCCCTCCGGCGGCCAAGGGTCCACAGCCGGTCGACCGCGATCGCGGCCAGCAGGCTGACGCCCGTCAGGGGATAAACGATGCAGAAGGGGATCACGATGCCCAGCACTGCGGCACGAACGCGCGGTCCGGGCGGCGCGGCCGGCGCGGCCAGCTTCCCGCGGGGCCTCCGCTTCCACCACATCGTCAGGGCGGACAGGCCCAGCACCCAGACCGCCACGCAGGCCAGCAGCATCACCCAGCGGTTCAGCTGTCCGTACTGTCGACCTTCGTGCACAGCGATGCCCCACTCGAACGCGCGGGCGCCGACGCCGAACTGGTCGGCCGTGACGTCGGCCAGCACGCGGCCCTGCCGCGTCAGATAGATCAGCCGCGCATCCTCCGCGGCCTGGTTCTCCACCGCCGCGGTCACCGCCCGGTCGGCCGAGGCAGGCAGGCCGATCAGATACGGGCGGGCCAGACCGGCGCTTTCGGTCGCCGACACGACGGCGTTGAGATCCAGCGCGGACGGCGTCGCCTGCAGGGTCGTCGTGCCCATCGCCCAGCCGGCGTCGGGCGGGGCGTCGTGATGCTCGGCGTGCAGCCAGTCCTGCGCCGCCGGCGCGGGCGGCCGGCCGAGCCCGGCCTGATTGACCAGGGTCAGAAATCCCTCGCCCCACACGGCCGACCACGGCATGCCGGTGAAGGCCAGGAAGAAGATCACGCCCCCGGCGTACAGCCCCGTCACCGCATGCAGGTCGCGCTGGAACGGCCGACCCGCCTTCGCCCGGATCGTCACCACGCCCGCCTCGCGCCGCCGGGGCCACCACAGGAAAATCCCCGTCGCGACCAGGATCATGGCCCAGCCGGCCACCACTTCGACGACCAGGTTCATGCCCGGGCCGGCGATGGCCAGCGAGTGGATCGTCTTCACGGTCTCCGAAATGCCGCCGGCCGGCCGGTCTCCCGTCACCCGCGCGTCCGCCGGGTCGACGAAGACCACGCGCATAGAGCCGTCGGCCCGCTCGATGGTCACCTGCACCGCACGATCGGGCCGGTCGGGGACGAGCACCGTCGCCGCGCGCCCCGGCACGGCCGTCGTCGCCGCCGTGACCCAGTCGGCGGGCTGGCTGATGGTCGGGCGCGGTTCGATCGCGGCCACCGACCGCGTCTGCCAGTCGTCGATCTCGGCCTTGAACAGATAGACGCCGCCCGTCAGGGCCATGAGCATGAGGAAGGGCAGGACCAGCAGCCCGGCATAGAAGTGCCAGCGCCAGACCGCGCGATAGGCGCCCGACAGGGGCGTGGATGGAGCCGGAGCTCCGCCGTCAGTGGAAGACATCGGGGATTCCTGAAGAGAAGCGACGCGGAACGCGCGCGTTCGCCGGCGCGCGCGGGGCTTGCGTGGGTCGTCTTCAGGCGTGGGGCGGGGCGGTCGAGGGCGGCCGCGGCGGGGCGCGGGCCGGCGGCAGGCGCAGGGTGGTCGATGCGGGCGCGGGAACGACCGTGGCCGTCAGGACCGGGGCGGGCGGCGCCTCGGGCGCCGGCGGCAGCGTCGCGAGCGGCGGCGGGACGCAGGCGGGGCAGGACGGCGCGTCCGGGGTCTGCTCGACCTGACCCGTCTCCGGATCGACGACGACCGTCTTCGGTCCCTCGACCGAGCACAGCACCAGCGGCATGCCCGGCTGAGCCGCGGCCTGCGCCGCATAGGGGAACAGCGCGCCCCAAACGACGGCGAAGGTCGCCGCCAGGATGGCGACGGCCTGCAGTCCGGTCAGATCACGGAAGGCGCGGGCGTCCACGAGGTTCGCTTAGCCGCTCCGGCTCCGGCGAACAACGTCGTTCAGGCGCCGCGTCAGCGCCGAGAGTGGAAGAACATCTCGATGCGATAGGTGTCGGCGGAGATCAGTTCGCCCTCGTGACGGATGCCGTCGGCATGGCGAAGGCGGAAACTGTCGGCCTGATAGCCGGGCGTGCTGTTCAGCACCTCGCAGGTCAGCACGACCTCCACGCCTTCCTTTCGACCGTCACACGACTGCGCCGACCACCCCCGCGACTGCGAGGCGCCGTCGTCGAGGCGTTCCATCGTCGACAGAGACACATGATACCCCTCGCCCATCGGCGTGACGGTCATCACCCCCGAAATCTGTCCGAGCGAGCCGTTCGTCAAGCGCGTCATCGGCGAGCTGAAGGTGTAGATCCCGTTCAACTGGTTCGCGGGCTGCGCGGCCGCCGGCGCCGCGGCCGCCAGGCCGCCGAGGACCGCCACGACGCATGCCAGGGCCTTCATCGGTTTCCCTCCCACATCCGGGCCGTTCAAGCGCCGAAGCGTGCCTGGCGTGGCCGTTCCCGTCAACGGCGCCTCGCGACCGGTCAGAAACCGTGGGGGGCGTCAGGTTCGGACAGGGGTGGGGTCTTCCCGGCGGGGTCTAGCCTCGTCACGACTTCGGACGCCGTGTCCGGTGGCGGACGCCTCGACTTCGCGGGAAACGCGTGGGACGGTGACGCTTCGTAAGCTGAGTGGGAGTGAGCGGGATGATGATGCGACGGACCTTGCTGGCGGGCGCGGCGCTGGCCCTGATGACGGGCGCGGCGGCTGCGCAGGAGGCCCAGATCGACACCCGGCCGGGCGGGCCGGAGCGCGTCGACCTGACGATCTATCAGGGCAACGTCACCCTGGTTGAGGACATCCGCGGCCTCAGCATCCCGGCCGGTCGTTCGCGGCAGGAATTCCCCGGCGTGTCCGCCTCCATCCGGCCCGAGACGGTCAGCCTGACCGGCCGCGGGCTGGAGGTGGTCGAGCAGAATTTCGACTACGACCTGCTGACCCCCGACAAGCTGATGCAGAGCGCCGTCGGCCAGGAGATCGGCCTGGTCCGCATCAACCCCGGCACCGGCCGCGAGGAAACCCAGCGCGCCACGGTGCTGGCGGCCAATGAGGGCGTGGTCCTGCGCATCGGCGGCAATGTGGAGGTGCTGCGCGACGACGGCGTGCCGACCCGCGTCATCTTCGACGAGGTGCCGGCGAACCTGCGCCCGCGGCCGACCCTCAGCGTGACCCTGGACGCCGAGGGCGCCGGCCGGCGCGACGTGACCCTGACCTATCTGACCTCGGGCCTCAGCTGGACGGCAGACTACGTCATGCGCGTCGACGAGCAGGCGTCGACCCTGGACCTGCTGGGCTGGGTGACGATCTCGAACCGTTCGGGCGCCACCTTCACCGACGCCGAGACGCGGGTCGTGGCCGGCGACGTCTCGTCCGGCGGAAACTATCGCGGAAACGGGATCGCCGCGTCCGACGACCAGTCGCTGGGCGACTACTACGTCTATCCGCTGCCGGAGCGGGTCACCGTCGCCAACAACCAGAACAAGCAGGTCGGCCTGCTGGACGTGTCGGGCGTGGCGACCACGAAGCGCTATCTGTGGGAGATCTACGGCTTCACGACCTCGGCCCAGCCGCAGGCGGTCGAGGTGGCCTATCTGTTCGCCAACGGCCCCATCAACGGCCAGAACCGGTCGCTGCCGGCTGGCACGATCCGCGTCTACATCAACGACGCCTCGGGCGAGCCGCGCTTCATCGGCGAGGACTCCATCAGCCACACCCCCGCCGGCTCCGACCTGGCCATCACCACGGGCGAGGCCTTCGACGTCACCGTCCAGCCGCGTCTGGTGTCGGAGGAGCGGGTGTCGACCCGCATCGTCGACTATTTCCGCACCCGCCGCTCGGTCGAATACACCCTGCGCAACGCCCGGCCCGAGCCGGTCACCATCGAGGTGCGGCAGGGTGGCCTCGGCCGCGACACGGAGATCCAGCAGCAGAGCCACCCCGGCGTGCTGGAGGATTCCCGCACGGTCGTCTGGAAGGTGCAGGTTCCGGCCAACGGCGAGGTGAAGCTGACCGCCACCATCGAGACGGGCGGCTGAGATGCGCGCCGCCCTGACGGCGGCGACGGCGCTGTTCAGCCTGCTGGCCGCGCCGGCGCTCGCCCAAGAATCGCTTCTGGCCGTCTCCACGTCGGAGAAGGCCGACGCGGCCACGGTCGTCATCTATCGCGACCAGCCCGTGAACACCGTCGAGCTGATGGAACGCTCCCGTCAGCCGTGGAGCCGGCTCGATCGCGAGGGCCTGGCCCTCATCGTCGAGACGCGCACGGTCGACGTGCCCGCGGGCGACGCTGTGATCCGCTTCGAGGGCGTCTCCACCGGCATCGTGCCGCAGAGCGTGACCATCGAGGGCCTGCCCTCGGCCGTGCTGGAGCAGAACGCCGACTTCGACCTGCTGACCCCCGGCTCGCTGCTGGACAAGTCGATCGGCGACACGGTGCAGGTCGTGCGCACGAATCCGGCCAACGGTCGTCAGGAGGTTCGAACCGCCGTGGTCCGTTCGGGCGGGGCCGGCGCCGTGCTGGAAATCGACGGCAAGTACGAGGTCCTGTCCTGCTCCGGCATGATCGAACGGGTGATCTTCGAGGACGTGCCCGAGGGCCTGTCGGATCAGCCCACGCTGTCGATCCGCACGCGCGCACCCGCGCCGGGCCGATACACGGTCACGCTGGCCTACCTTTCGACCGGCCTTCAATGGTCGACCGACTACGTCGCCCGTCTGTCGCCCGACGGGCGCACGCTGGACCTGACGGGGTGGCTGACCCTCGCCAACTTCGGCGGCACCACCTTCCCCGACGCCCCGGTCCAGGTCGTCGCGGGCGATCTCCAGACCACGGGCCGCAGCGTTCCCGTCGACCCCGTCGTCCGCCGCCGCAGCCCCGGCTGCTGGCCCCAGGACACGACGTCGAACGGGGTGAATCCGGACATGCGGGACGACTGGTATCCGCCGGTCGCGCCGCCGCCGCCCATGGCCCCGCCGCCTCCCGCCATGATGGTGCCGATGGCACGCGAAGACGCGATCGTCGTCACCGGCAGCCGCATCGCGCGGCAGGAGGAACTGGGCGACTACAAGATCTACACCCTGCCGTCGCCGACCACCGTCGCCGCGCGGCAGACCAAGCAGGTCCGCTTCCTCGAGCGCGAGGACGTCCCCTATGACAGGGTGAACCGGCACTGGATCGGCGCTTGGGGCATGACCGCCGGCGAGGCGGCCGACGAATCCACGCCTCAGGTCGTCTTCCGCCTGCGCAACACCGAGGCCGGCGGTCTGGGCATCGCGCTGCCGGGCGGGAACTGGAGCCTGCGCCAGATCACGCCGGACGGCCGTTCAGTCCTGGCGGGCGAGGCGAACACGCAGGACCGCCCCGTCGGCCTGCCGCTCGAGCTGGCGCGCGGCGAGGCGTCCGACGTCCGCGTGCGCACCCGCGTCACGGGCGACGGCGAACGCACCCGCGGAGCCCTGACCACCCAATGGCGCGAGGTGGAGGTGGTCGTCTCGAACCTGGGCGGCGAAGCCGAAACGGTCGAACTGATTCCGCAGGAGTTCAGCCAGACCGGCTTCCGGGTGGTTCGTCAGAACCTTCGCAGCGCCGTCACCGACAGCGGCTGGCCGGCGTGGACCCTGACCGTGCCGCCGGGCGAGAGCGCGACCCTGACCTATCGCTATGAGGTGACGGAGTAGGGGGTCACTCCCCCTGCGCCGCCTGTCGTGGGCTGAATTTGGGGGCTGGCGCCAGCCGCAGCACCTCGGCCTGATAGCGGTCGTCGTTGCCGGCCACCAGGAAGGGCAGGGCGTCGGCGCAGGCGTTCAGCAACGCCTCCAGCCAAGGCTTGTCCGCCTTGTGAAAGTCGCTCAGCACGTGGCCGTGCACCAGCTCCGGCCGCCCCGGATGCCCGACGCCCATCCGCGCGCGCCGGAACTCGGGGCCCAGCTGGCTGATCAGCGAGCGGACGCCGTTCTGGCCCGCCGCGCCGCCGCCCGTCTTCATCCGGAATCGCCCGGGGGCCAAGTCGATCTCGTCGTGGAAGACCACGACGTTCGCCGGCGGGACCTTGTAGAACCGCGCCGCCTCTCCGACGGCGCGTCCGCTCTCGTTCATAAAGGTCTGCGGCTTCATCAGCAGGATCTTCGTCCCCTCGACCTCGCCCTCGGCGACGATCGACTGGAACTTCGCCCGCTCCGCCCCGAACCGCCAGCGGCGCGCGATCTCGTCGGCGGCCATGAAGCCGATGTTGTGGCGGTTGCCTTCGTACTTGGCGCCCGGGTTGCCCAGGCCGGCGAGGATCAGCATCGGTCAGTCCACAAAAGGAAACGGCCCCGCCGTCGCCGGAGGGGCCGTCCTGATTAGCAGATCGGGGCCGGAGGTCAGCCTTCCGAGGCTTCCTCGCCCTCGGCGGCGGCGTCTCCGTCGGCCTGCTCCGAAGCCGGAACCTCGTCGGCGGCAGCCTCGGCCTGTTCCTCGGCGATGGCCTCTTCGATCTCGTCGGCGGCCTTCGCGGCCGAGGAGGTCTTGATCGAGGCGATCACGAAGTCACGGTCCGTGATGGTGGCTTCCACGTCCGACGGCTTCTTGACGTCCGACCAGCGGATGGTGTCGCCCAGCTTGTGGCCGGCCAGGTCGACGATCAGGTCTTCCGGGATGTGGTCGGCGCGGACCAGGATCTCGACCGAGTGACGCACGATCTCCAGCGAGCCGCCCTGACGGAAGGCGCCGCACTGGTCTTCGTTGATGAAGTGCACCGGCACCTCGATCTTGATCGTCTGCTTCTCGTCGACGCGCATCAGGTCGAAGTGCAGCGGGCGATCCGACACGGGGTCGAACTGCACGTCCTTGGCGATGACCGGCTGGGTCTCCGAGCCGTACTTCAGCGTCACCAGGTGGCCCAGCAGCTTGCCGGTGTACAGGTTCTTGCGGAAGTCCTTCTCGTTGACCGAGATGGCCACCGGGTCCTTGCCGCCGCCGTACAGGATGCCCGGAACCTGATTGGCGCGACGGGCCGCGCGGGCGCCGCCGGTGCCCACGCCTTCACGGACGTCGACGTTCAGAATGATCTCAGCCATCTGGCCTGCCTCAATGACGAACGCCGCGCCGACTGTCGGCCCGCGCGGCGGGGAACGATCCCTCGAATTCAAGAGCGCGGGCTATTACACGCACCCGTGGCCCGGCGCAACCGGGCCTTTGCAGTCGGGCGCGACCTTACTGGCGGCCGGCCGACTGGGCCTGATCGGCGGCCGCCACGGCCCCGGCGGCGGTGCCCGTCGTGGCCGGCGGGACGTCCAGCAGAGCCGACGCCGGCGCGATCTGCGGCGTCATCGGCCCCGTGTTGGCGGCGGTGCACTGGGCGATGTCGGCCACGATGTGCTGACCGACGCAGAACATGTCCTCATAGTTCGGACGCGACGCCGCCAGACACTGGAAGAGGTTCAGCTTCGACATGTTGAAGCAGAACTCGCTGTTCGATTCGACGATCAGCGCCTCGGTGTAGGCGCGACGGTCCTCGCCGCCGGCGCCCAGGGCGGCCAGGGCGGCGATCGCCAGGCTGTGCACCACGGCGGGCGTGTAGGGCGGGGCCTGGCGGGCCGACGCCAGATTCAGACCGGTGCCGGCGTGGGCGGCGCCATGCAGACGCTGGCTCTCGGCCGGAACCGGAACCAGCCGCGTCGCCGACAGGGTCTTGGCCGCTTCCAGACGTTCCGGCCTGCCCTCGACGGGCGTCACGGCCCAGCGGCGGCGCGGGTCGTTCCGCTCCTGGATGGTGTAGGCGTCTTCCTTGATGGCGTCGCCGATCGAGGCCAGGGCGGCGATGTCCGCGCCCAGGGTGGCGACGATCAGGCCGGCCGCATGATCCGCGCCCGGCAAGGTCGCGGCATAGGCCGGGTCGGCGATGATGCGGTTGACGATTTCTTCGCGCTGGGCCGGGTCGACGGCGTACTGGCGCACGCCCTCGACGAACTCCGGCGACTGCAGGGCCAGGATGGCGCCGTAGGCGATCATGCCGCGCGACAGCTGCACCGGCTCGTAGGCGGCGCCCTTGCGGATCGCGGCCTGAATGGCCTCGGGGCTGTTGAAGGCGCGCTCGATCGTGCCGACCTCGCGGATGAAGGTGACGTAGACCGACGCCGCCTCGGCGATCCCGGTGTTCAATGCCAGCGCGGGCGGCGGCGGCGGCGGCGGCGCAGGCGGCGGCGGCGGCGCCTCCGGTTCCGGTTGGGCGCAGGCGGCCAGGACGGCGGCGGCCGCGACGGCGGCCAACGACAGGTTGCGGCGCGAAACAGCCCAAGCCATCGACGAAACTCCCCCAGGGATCTGGAACTGCACCGCTTTCAGCCGCGGCGTCTCTGCCGCCTTATAACGCCGGATGAAGTCTTGTCCGATCACTAATCGAAGAGCTTGGAGACCGATTCCTCATTGGCGATCCGCCGGATGGCCTCGCCGATCAGCGGCGCGACCGAAACGCTGCGGATCTTGGCGCAGGTCTCGACCTCGTGCGGCTGCTCGATGGAGTCCGTGATCACAAGCTCCTTCAGGGGGCCGTCGGTGATGCGCTGCACCGCCGGGCCCGACAGGACGCCGTGGCTGATGTAGGCCGAAACCTCGGTCGCGCCGTGCTCGATCAGCGCCTTCGCGGCGTTCACCAGCGTGCCGCCCGAATCCACGATGTCGTCGAACAGGATGCAGCGGCGGCCGGAGACGTCGCCGATGATGTTCATCACCTCGCTCTCGCCGGCGCGCGGACGGCGTTTGTCGACGATGGCCAGATCGGCGTCTAGGCGCTTCGCCAGCGAGCGCGCCCGCACCACGCCGCCGACGTCGGGCGAAATGATCATCAGGCTGTCGTCGCGGCCGTAGGTTTCACGGATGTCCTGCGCCAGCACGGGCGTGGCGACCAGGTTGTCGGTCGGAATGTCGAAGAAGCCCTGGATCTGGCCGGCGTGCAGGTCCATCGTCAGCACGCGGTCCGCGCCGGCGCGCGTGATCAGATTGGCCACCAGCTTGGCCGAAATGGGCGTGCGCCCGTCCGTCTTCCGGTCCTGACGCGCATAGCCGAAGTAGGGGACCACGGCCGTGATCCGCTTGGCCGACGCCCGCACCAGCGCGTCCGTCAGGATCAGCAGCTCCATCAGGTTGTCGTTGGCGGGATAGCTGGTCGACTGAAGGATGAAGACGTCCTCGCCACGGACGTTCTCCTCGATCATGGCGAAGACCTCGTTGTCCGCGAACCGCTTCACCTGGGCCTTGGTCAGCGGGGCGTCGAGGTGGGCGGCGATGGCCTGGGACAGCGACCGGTTGGCGTTGCCGGAGAGCAGCTTCATGGCTCGTCATCCTTTCGCCGCGATCGCGCCCGCATGGAGGAGGATGGGGGTCCGGCGCGCCTCTTTAGACAGGCCGTGCCGGGCGCATCAAGCCGTGGTCCGTCATCCGTTGGCGGGTCGCGGCGCGTGGTGTAGAACCGCCGCTTCGTTCGCCGGGGCGGCGAACGTGATCGAGATCGTCGAGAGGTCGCTTCGTGTCTTTTTCCAGGTCCCGCGCGGCGGTCGTCATGACCGCGGTCCTGATCCTCGGCCTCGGTCTGTCGGCGTGCAACAACCGTCCGCGCGCGCGTCTCGCCTATGAGGAACGGCCGGTCGAGCTGCTCTACAACACGGGCTATGATCGGCTGGAGCGCGGCCGCTGGCGCGACGCCATCGACTACTTCCAGGAGGTCGAGCGTCAGCATCCCTATTCGGAATGGTCGCGCCACGCGATCCTGATGCAGATCTACGCCAACTACAAAGACGGTCAGTACATGGAGGCGATCGCCTCGGCCGACCGCTTCATCCAGCTGTTCCCCGGCAATCCGTCGGCCGCCTACGCCTTCTACATGCGCGCCATCTGCTACTTCGAGCAGATCGTCGACGTGGGCCGCGACCAGGCCCTGACCGAGCAGGCGCTGGCCGGGCTGCGCGAGGTCGTGCGCCGCTACCCCGGCTCGTCCTACGCCACCGACGCGCTGGTGAAGATCGACATGGTCAACGACCAGCTGGCGGGCAAGGAGATGGCCATCGGCCGCTACTACCAGCGCGCCGACCAGCCGCTGGCGGCGATGAACCGCTACCGCGTGGTCGTCGACAATCCCGACTTCCAGCGCACCTCGCACGTGGCCGAGGCCCTGTACCGCATGGTCGAGGTCAACCTGATGCTGGGCCTGACCGACGAGGCGACGCGCAACGCCTCGGTGCTGGGCCACAACTATCCGGGCAGCCCGTGGTACGCCGAAGCCTACGCCCTGCTGACCGAGCGCGGCGCCCAGCCGGACCAGGCGCCGGAAGGCAAGCGCGAGAACTGGCTGCAGCGCCTGATCCCGGGCTGAGCGCGCCTCCCGGCCGTGCCATCATGCCGGCCATGACGAATCAGGTCGCCCCATGCTGACGGGCCTGTCCATCCGCGACGTGGTGCTGGTCGAGGCGCTGGACCTCGACGTGGGGACGGGCCTGACCGTGCTGACCGGCGAGACGGGCGCCGGCAAGTCGATCATTCTCGACGCCCTGGGACTGGCCATGGGCGCGCGCGCGGAGGCCGGTCTGGTCCGCGCCGGCGCGCGGCAGGCCAGCGCCGTCGCCACCTTCGCCGCGCCCTTCGCCGCCGGACTGGCCGCCCTGCTCGACGACAGGGGCGTGGACGTGCCGCCCGGGGACGACCTCATCCTGCGCCGCGTGCTCGGGGCGGACGGTCGCAGCCGCGCCTTCGTCAACGACCAGGCCGTCGGCGTCGCCACCCTGCGCGAGATCGGCCAGACCCTGATCGAGGTCCACGGCCAGCACGAGACGGTCGGCCTGCTGGACTGGCGGACGCATCGGGGCCTGCTGGACGGGTTCGGCGGTCTGGCCCGCGAGGTCGAGGCCGTGCGGTCGGCGTCGGAGTCGCTGCGGGCCGCCGAGGCCCGCCTGGCGGAACTGCAGGCCGCCGCCGCCGACGCCGAGGCGCGGCGCGAGGAATTGGCTCGCGATCTGGCCGAGCTGGATCAGCTGGACCCCCGCGCCGACGAGGAAGAGGCCCTGTCCGGCGAGCGTGCCGTGCTCGGCGCGGCCGAAAAGGCGCTGGAGGACCTGTCGGACGCCCGTCAGGCGCTGGGCGGCGACAAGCTTTCCCAGAAGCTCGCCTCCGCCCTGCGCGCGGTCGACCACGCCGGCCGCCGCGCCCGTCAGGCGGGCGTGGGGGAGGGGCACCCGGTCCTGTTGCGCCTCACCGCCGCCGCCGAGGCCATCGACCGGACCCTCATCGAGGCGGCCGAGGCGGTGGCCCAGGTCGACGCCGCCGCCGACGCCTTCGACTTCGAGCCGGGTCGGCTGGACAAGGCGGAGGAACGCCTGTTCGCCCTGCGCGCCGCCGCCCGCCGCCTGCGCGCCACGGTGGACCAGCTGCCCGCCCTGCGCGTGGAGTTCCGCGAGAAGCTGGCCCTGCTGGAAGGCGACGCCGACGCCCTGACCCAGGGCCGCCGCGCCGCCTCCGCAGCGCGCGAGACATACGATTCGGCCGCCGCCGACCTGTCGGCCGCCCGCGCCGCCGCCGCCCGCCGGCTAGAGGCCGCGGTCGCGTCCGAGCTCGGCCCGCTGAAGCTGGAACGGGCCCGGTTCCGCACCGTGCTGGAGCCCGTCGCCGACGACCGCCGTGGACCCGCGGGCCGCGAGACCGTGCGTTTCGAGGTCGCGACCAACGCCGGCCAGCCCTTCGGTCCGCTTGATTCGGTCGCCTCCGGCGGCGAACTGGCGCGCTTCGCCCTGGCCATGAAGGCCGCCCTGGCTGCCCGCGCCGGCGGCGACCAGCCGGTGATGATCTTCGACGAGGTCGATCAGGGCGTCGGCGGCGCCGTAGCCGAGGCCGTGGGCCGCCGCCTCCGTCGCCTCGCCGAGGGGGCGCAGGTCGTCGTCGTGACCCACAGTCCGCAGGTCGCGGCCATGGGGCAGGCGCACTGGAAGGTCGGCAAGGCCGAGGCGGACGGCCAGGTGCGCACCTCCGTCGCCGTCCTCGACGCCGCGCAGCGGGACGAGGAGATCGCCCGCATGCTCTCCGGCGCCGTCGTCACCGACGAAGCCCGCGCCGCCGCCCGCGCGCTTCGCGCCTGAACGTCGCACCCGAGATTTCTTCAGGAAAAACAGCACTGTGGAGAAGTCGGCGCGCGCCTTGACCTTCCGGGGTCCCACCTATAGGTTCCGCGCCGAATTCAGACCCCCTTCGGCGCTCGCGTCGAAGCGCTGAGGCCACCCATGTCCACGCCCCCGGAATCGCGCGAAGAGGCGATCGCTCGTCTCCAGAAAAGCGCATCCCAACTGGAGGCGCGGCAGGACTCCAAGCTGGCGCAGGAGCTGGCGGGACAGAAGGCGGCCGGGCAGGCCTGGAAGATCATCGCCGACCTGTTCGGCGGCGTCTTCGTGGGCCTCGCGATCGGTTTCGGGGTCGATCATTTCGCCGGCACCTCGCCGGTGGGCATCATCAGCGGGGTCCTTCTGGGCTTCGCGCTTTCGGTCTGGATGGCGTGGCGCACGGCGCAGCGGATCCAGGCGGAGGCACATAAAGCCGGGGTTCAGCCGCAGGCCGTGCCCTTCGACGACGACGAAGACGCTTAAGGTTTCAATGGCCGATCCGCTTCATCAGTTTCAGGTCCAGAAGATCGTGGACCTGCCCGACGTCACCCTTCCGGTGATCGGTCACGTCGATCTGGCGTTCACCAACTCGCACCTGGCCATGACCATCGCCTTCGTCGTGGTGGTGGGCTTCCTGTCGATCGTGACGTCGGGCGCCAAGGTCGTGCCCGGCCGCCTGCAGGCCGTCGGCGAGACGCTGTTCGGCATGATCGACAACATGACCGACGGCATCATCGGCCACGACGGGAAGAAGTACTTCCCGTTCGTCTTCACGATCTTCCTGTTCATTCTGGGCATGAACCTGCTCGGCATGTTCCTGTCGTTCACCGCCACGTCGCAGCTGGCGGTCACGGCCACCTTCGCCCTGATCACCTTCGGGCTGGTTCTGGTGGTCGGCTTCGTCAAGAACGGCCTGGGCTTCTTCAAGCTCTTCTGGCCGACCGGCGCGCCGCTGGTCATGCGTCCTGTCGTCGGCCTGATCGAGTTCTTCTCCTTCCTGCTGCGTCCCATCACCCTGATGCTGCGTCTGTTCGGCAACATGATGGGCGGTCACATCGCGCTGAAGGTCTTCGCGGGCTTCGTGGCGACCGCCGTCATCGGCGCCGCCGGCTGGTTCGGCATCCTGATCTTCCCGCTCTCGCTGGGAATGACCGTCGGCCTGACGGCGCTGGAATTCCTCGTGGCCTTCCTTCAGGCCTTCGTCTTCGCCGTTCTGACCTGCATCTACCTCAACGATGTGGTCAACCTGGACCACGCCCACTAAGGGCCGGCCCAGTCTTCGTTCCACCCAAGACCAACTAGGACTAGAGAACCATGGATCCTCAAGCCGCCAAGCTCATCGGCGCCGGCATCGCGATGACCGGCATGATCGGCGCCGGCATCGGCGTCGGCAACATCTTCGGCAACTTCGTGTCGGCCGCCCTGCGCAACCCGTCGGCCGCCGCCTCGCAAGTCGGCAACCTGTTCGTGGGCGCCGCCCTGGCCGAAGCCCTGGGCATCCTGGCCTTCGTCATGGGCATCCTGATCTGGATCTCGTAATCCCGATCCGCTGACGGCGGTGCGGGCGCCTCGGCGCCCGCCCGTCGTTCGCAGCCTCTTCGAACAGCGACAGACACATGGCCACCCAGACGCCTTCCGTTCCGATTCCGCCCGGCCCGACCGAGCCCATGGTTGGGGAAACCCCGGCCGCGGCGACGCACGCCACGACCGAAGTCGCGCACGGCGGCGATCACGGCGAGGGCGGCGGCCTGCCCCAGTTCCAGTTCGAGCACTGGGCCGGCCAGATCGTCTACCTGGTCTTCCTGTTCGTCGTTCTGTATTTCCTGATCGCCAGGGTCTTCGCCCCGCGCATGCGCCGGGTGTTCGACGAGCGGTCCAGCACCATTTCCGGTGCCGTCGACGCCGCCCGTCAGGTCCAGGCCGAAGCGGCCGGTCAGGCCGAGGCCGCCAAGCGTGAGGTCGAGGAGGCCCGCGCCCGTGCCCGCGCCACCGCCGCCGCCGCCAAGGACCGCGTCACGTCCGAAGCCGCCGCGCGCTCCGCTTCGGAAGAAGCCGCCGTCGCCGCCCGCATCGCCGAGGCCGAGGGCGCCATCGCCCGGACGCGCGAGGCCGCCATGGCCAACGTCTCGACCGTCGCCGCCGACGCCGCAACCGCCATGGTCGAGCGCCTGACCGGCAAGGCCCCCACCGCCGCCGAGCTCACTTCCGTTTCCCGGGGCGTCGCCTGATGGAATTCTTCAATCCGCATCTCTACGACCTCGAGAACCCCGAGCTGTGGGTCGCGGTCGGCCTGATCATCTTCTTCGCCATCGTCGTCTTTTCCGGCGCGCTGAAGATGGTCGGCGGGGCGCTCGACGCCAAGGCCGCCAAGATCCAGTCCGAGCTCGACGAGGCCGCGCGCCTGCGCGCCGAGGCCGAGGCCCTGCTGGCCCAGATCCGTCAGGAGAAGGCCGAGGCCGAAGCCCAGGCCGCCGACATGCTGAAGGCCGCCGAGGACGAGGCCCGTCGCATGGAGACCGAGACCAAGGCGAAACTGGAGGAGTCGCTGGCGCGCCGCCAGCAGCTGGCCGAGCGCCGCATCGCCCAGGCGGAGGCCCAGGCCACCGCGGACGTCAAGGCGGCCGCCGTCGAACTGGCCGCGAAGCAGGCCGAGACCATTCTGGCGGCCCGTCTGGCCGCCGGCGGCGCCGACCCGGTGCTGGACCAGGCCGTGGCCCAGATCGGCGACCGCCTGAACTGATCCGCCGCGAAACCGCGAGACAGGGCCCCGGGCGTCGCGCCCGGGGCCTTTTCCGTTTCAGGCCCTCAGTGGGCCAGATGGATGTCGTCGCGGACGCGGTGCACCCGCCATTCCCTGCCGACCATGCGGGCGTAGACGTGTCCCATCACCGCGCCGAACACCGCGTGGGTCAGGATCATCCACGCCAGCGTGGGAAAGCCCGCCGCCAGGCCGAACATCCCCACGCCGCCCAGCGGCGCGACCGTCAGACCCATCAGCACGAAGGCGCCAACGGCGAAGACGATGCCCTTGGTCTCCGGCGTGTCGGTGGGCATGCGCGGACACAGGATGCCGAACAGCGGCCCCAGCACCAGAGTGCCCACCGCGAAGTGGGCGACCCAGCCGGTCCAGGCCACGCCTTCGGTGCCCATGATGACGGTGAGCAGTCGCGGGAAACTGACGAACCACGGCCCGGCCAGCATCTGCACCGCCTCAAGAACGGCCACCGCCAATGCTGCGGAAAAGCCTGCGATCATTCCCTTGGTTACGCGTGACATCATGACCTGTGCGCCTCCCAACGCTCTTTCCGGTTCTGATTACGCGCGATCAGCATACGCCGATCGTGGCGAACGGCGTTCACAAGGCCGTGCTTCGCGCCTGCGGCATGCCGGGCGCGTCCGCTGGCGGCCGCGGGGGCGGCCTGTATAAGGGCCGCATGAACGCCCGCTTCCTCTGGCGCGCCCATCGCGCCCGGCTGCTCGACCAGCGTCCGGAACTCTCGGCCATCCGTCGCCATGTCGCGCGCGACGCGATCGCCTGCGACGTCGGCGCCAACAAGGGCAGCTACATGTACTGGCTGTCGCGCTGGGCCGCCCGCGTGGTGGCCTTCGAGCCCCAGCCGGGGCTGGCCGCCTATCTGGAGCAGGCGTCCCGCGGCTTGGGGCTGAACAACGTGACGATCGAGGCCAGGGGCGTGTCCGACCGCTCCGGCGCCTTCGACTTCTACCTGCCGTCCGAGAACTCTCCTGAGGCCAGCCTCGTGCCGATCGCCGGCGCGCGCACGGTCAAGGTGCCCGTCGTGACGCTGGACGAGACCTTCGCCGCCGGTGAACGCGTCGGCTTCCTCAAGGTCGACGTCGAGGGCGCCGAACTGAACGTCTTCCGCGGCGCCGAACGCATCCTGCGCGAGGACCAGCCGCCCCTGCTGTTCGAAAGCGAGCAGCGGCACCTGCGGGACGGGTCCTCCGTCTCCGACGGCTTCGCCTTCCTGCAGGACCGCGGCTACCGCGGCTGGTTCATCCACCGCGGCGAACTGAAGCCGGTCGAGCGGTTCGACCCGGCGGTGCACCAGAACGCGCAGGGCGACCGCTTCTGGAAGTCGCCGGACTACGCCAACAACTTCCTGTTCACCCCGGTCTAGTCGAAGACGACGCCCGTCAGGCGCTCCGACTGGTCCCACAGCCGCGCGGCCATCCGGGCGTCCCTGGCCGCCGGATCGATCCGCGCAGGTCCGGGGCGACCGCGTGTCTCGCCCATCCCCTGCGGCCCGTAATAGCCGCCGGGGCTCGCGGCCGGCAGGGTCGCCGCCATGAGCACGGGCAGGGCGCCGGCGGCCGCGGAATGCGCCATCAGCCCGATCAAGGACCGTGTGAAGAAGGTGCGCAGCGACCGCTCGCCGCCCGCGCCGTTCGCGACCAGATCCGTGCGCGCCACGCCCGGATGCGCCGCCACGCTGGTCAGACCCCAGTCGCCGGCGTCACTTCGCCGTTGCAGCTCCATCGCGAACATCAGCATGGCCAGCTTCGACTGCTGATAGACGGGCCAGGATCGATAGCTCCGCTCGGCGTTCAGGTCGTCGATCGCGATCCGGCCGCCCCGATGCGCCACGCTGGACAGCTGGACCACGCGCGCCCGTCCGGCCTTCAGCAGCGGCAGCAGCCGCCCCGTCAGGGCGAAGTGGGCCAGATAGTTCACGCCCAGCTGCATCTCGTGCCCGTCGGCCGTCGTCTTGCGCGTCGGCAGGTCCATGACGCCGGCGTTGTTGACCAGCACGTCGATTGGCCGCCCTTCCCAGACCATGCGCTCGGCGAAGGCCCTGACGGAGGCCAGATCGGCCAGGTCGACCGGTTCGAACCTGACCTTCGCCGAGGGCGCGCGCGCCCGGATCCACGCCTCGGCCTCGCGCCCCTTGTCCGGATTGCGCGCCGCCAGAACCACGTCGGCCCCCGCCGTCGCCAGACCCAGGGCGGTCTCCAGCCCGATTCCGCCCGTCGCCCCGGTGACGACGGCCAATTTTTCGGTCTGGTCGGGAATGTCGTGGGTGGTCCGGTGGGCCATTGTCGGTATCCTTGCGCCAGATGCTGATGGACCATTATATGCACCAAGTGCAAATATGCAAGAAGTGCAGAAAACAGCCGTGAGCGGCGACGTCGGTCTGCGGGAGCGCAAGCGTTCTGAGACGCACGCCCGCATCCAGCGCGAGGCGATCCGCCTGTTCCTCGACCATGGCTTCGAAGCGGTCACCCTCGATCAGATCGCCGGGGCGGCAGGCGTCTCGCGACGCAGCCTGTTTCACTATTTCGCGTCCAAGGAAGAGATCGTCCTGTCCACCAAGGCGGGCTTCCCGACCATGGTCGCCAAAGCCGTCGCCGCACGTCCGGCGGACGAACCCCTGCTGGAGATGCTGGAGAAGGCCTTCGCGGATCTGGCCGGGGCGCCCCGTGATCCGCAGGGCGAGGCGCTGGCCCGTCTGATCAGCTCGACGCCCTCGCTCGCCGCGGGCGACCAGGCGAAATACGACGCGGTCGAGCAGGCCCTGACCGCGGCGCTGGCCGCTCAGAAGGGGCTGTCCGCGGGAGACATGGCGTGCCGCGTCGCCGCCGCCGTGGGCGTCGACATCTTCCGGATGGCGACCGAGGCGTGGATCTCCGGCGCGGCCGAAGCTCCGGAGGCGGTCGGCCACGCCGCCTTCGCCCGCCTGCGCGATCTGGCGGCCGGCAAGATCTGACGCCTACTCCGCCGCCAGGTTCGACCCTTCGGGCGCGGTCCAGCGCAGCTTGGGCGCCCGCGCCGCGCGGGTCTCGTCCAGACGCTTCAGCGGCGCGTGGAACGGCGCTCCCTTGAACCGCTCGACGTCGCCGGCCCTGGCCGCCTCCGCCAGCAGACGCATGGCGTGAATGAAGCGATCCAGCTCGGCCTTGGACTCCGTCTCGGTCGGCTCGATCAGCATGGCGCCGTGGACGACCAGGGGGAAATACATGGTCATCGGGTGGAAGCCCTCGTCGATCATCGCCTTGGCGAAGTCGAGCGTGGTGACGTCCGTGCCCTTCAGCCATTCGTCGTCGAACAGGGCCTCGTGCATGCACGGGCCGTCCGGGAAGGCCGGGCTCATCAGGTCCTGCAGGCGGGCCTTGATGTAGTTGGCGTTCAGCACCGCGTCCTCGGCGACCTGACGCAGGCCGTCCGAGCCGTGGCTCATCATGTAGCTGAGCGCGCGCACATACATGCCCATCTGGCCCTGGAAGGCGCACAGGCGGCCGAAGGCCTGCTCCGCGTCCTCCTCGGCCCGTTCCAGCAACTTGAAGCCGTCGCCGTCGGAGACCACCCACGGCGCCGGGGCGAAGGGTGCGAGCGCCTCCGACAGCACCACCGGGCCCGCGCCCGGACCGCCGCCGCCGTGCGGCGTCGAGAAGGTCTTGTGCAGGTTGATGTGCATGGCGTCGACGCCGAGATCGCCCGGCCGCACCCGCCCCACGATGGCGTTGAAGTTGGCGCCGTCGCAGTAGAAATACGCCCCTGCCTCGTGCGTCAGGCGGCTGATCTCAAGGATGTCGCGCTCGAACAGGCCGCAGGTGTTCGGGTTGGTCACCATGATGGCGGCCACGTCGTCGCCCAGCTTGGACGCCAGATCGGCCACGTCCACGCGCCCGTCGTCGGTCTGGGCCACCTCGACCACGGTATAGCCGACGAAGGCCGCCGTCGCCGGGTTGGTGCCGTGGGCCGATGTGGGCACCAGCACCTTGCGGCGCTTCTCGTGCTGACCCGACGCCTCGTGCGCCGCGCGGATGGCCATCAGCCCGCACAGCTCGCCATGCGCGCCGGCCTTGGGCGACAGGGCGACCGCGGGCATGCCCGTCAGGGTCTTCAGCCAGTGCGCCAGCTGATCCATCAGCTCCAGCGCGCCCTGAACCGTCGACTGCGGCTGCAGCGGGTGGATGTCCGAAAACCCGGGCAGGCGCGCCATCTTCTCGTTCAGGCGCGGGTTGTGCTTCATCGTGCACGAACCCAGCGGATAGATGGCCAGGTCGATGGCGTGGTTCTTCTGGCTCAGCCGCACATAGTGGCGCATCGCCTCCGGCTCGCTCAGCCCCGGCAGGCCGATCCGATCGCGGCGGACCAGATCGCCCAAGTCTGAGCCCGCGCCGCTGGGCTCCGGCAGGTCGACGCCCGTCTTCTCCCAGCCGTCCAGCTCGAAGATCAGCTTCTCGTCCTGCAGCAGGCCGCGCCCGCCCGTCAGGGTCGGATGCTTGTAGTCGTGGTCGACCGTGTTCGGCGTCGTCGGGCGGCCGACGGTGTTCATGGTGCTCATGGTCAGTTCCCCAGCGCCTTGGTCAGCGCCGTCGCCAAAATCTTGATGTCCGCGTCCGTGGTGATCTCCGTCGCCGCAACCAGCAGCACGTCGTCCATGCCCGCGTCGGGAGCCAGGCGGGAGTAGGGCACGCCGCACAGGATGCGATGCTGGGCCAACTGCTCCACCACCTCCGCCGCCGGCTTCGGCAGCTTCACCGCGAACTCGTTGAAGAAGCGCGGGGTCAGCACCTCCACGCCGGGGACCGCGGCCAGGGCGTCGCGCGTCTTCACCGCCGCCTCATGGTTCAACAGGGCCAGTTTCCGCAGCCCCGTCTCGCCCAGCAGGCTCATGTGGATGGTGAAGGCCAGGGTGCACAGGCCGGAGTTGGTGCAGATGTTCGAGGTCGCCTTGTCACGGCGGATGTGCTGCTCGCGGGTCGACAGGGTCAGGACGAAGCCCCGCTCGCCGTCCGCGTCGACCGTTTCGCCCGTCAGGCGGCCCGGCATCTGGCGGATCAGCTTGTCGCGCGTGGCGAACAGGCCGACGTACGGCCCGCCGAAGTTCAGCGCATTGCCGATCGACTGGCCCTCGGCCGCGACGATGTCCGCGCCCATCTCGCCGGGCGACTTCAGCAGGCCCATCGACACCGCTTCCGTGACCACGACGATCAGCAGGGCGCCGGCGGCGTGTGCGGCCTCGGCGATCTTCGTCACGTCGGTCGCGGTGCCGAAGACGTTGGGCGTCTGCACGACCACGCAGGCGGTGTCCGGGCCGATCTGGGCGATCACGTCGGCCTCGGCGTCCACGGCGGCGGGCAGGACCTGCGTCTCCACGCCCACGGCGTGCACCACCGTCTCGGTCGCCTGGACGTAGTGCGGATGCACCCCGCCCGAGATGACCGCCTTGTTGCGGCGCGTCGCCCGCGTCGCCATCAGCACGCCCTCGGCCATGGCCGTCGAGCCGTCATAGAGGCTGGCGTTGGCCACCGGCATGCCGGTCAGGGCCGCCACCTGCGTCTGGAACTCGTACAGGTACTGCAGCGTGCCCTGCGCGATCTCCGGCTGGTAGGGCGTGTAGCTGGTCAGAAATTCCGACCGCTGGATCACGTGGTCCACCGTCGCCGGCACGTGGTGCTTGTAGGCGCCGGCCCCGCAGAAGAAGGGCACGGTCCCCGCCGTCGCGTTCTTCGCCGCCATGGCCCCCAGCGCCCGCTCCACCTCCAGCTCGCCCGCCACGCGCGGCAGGTCCACCGGCCCGTCCAGACGCGCCTGCTGGGGCACGTCCGTGAACAGATCGTCGATCGACTTGGCCCCGATGGCGGCGAGCATCGCCGTCCGGTCGTCGGGCGTCAGGGGGAGGTAGCGCATGTTCAGACGTTCCGGAAAATACGGGGCGTTGGCGGGGAGTGAGAGGTCATTGCGGGAGCACGCCGAGCGCGACGCGGGCCACGATCCACAGGACCGCGAGAGCGGTCGCGGTGTAGACGAGACCGCGCAGGGCGACGTTGGTGGTTCCGATCTGCACGGCGCTGTGCGCGACCCGAGCTACGACCAGGATCCACAGGACCGCCAGATCGATCGGACTGAACAGGGCCTGCGGGGCGCCGATGGCCACCGCGATCCAGGCGAACATCGGCAGTTCGAACTGATTGGCCAGATTGCGCGCAACCCGGGCGCCCAGCGGCGTGTCGCCGTCGGCGCGCACGAAGTCCCGCAGCGCCGCCCGACGTGCCCGAACGGCGTCCAGACGCACCGCCGTCAGCAGCGCGTAGAGACCCATCACCCATGCGAAGTGGGCGAAGAGCGGCGCGTATGGACTGCCCAGCCACGTCAAGATCGGCTCGCTTCAGCGCTCTCAGAGGGTCGTCAGGTACTGGTCGTAGGCGGCGCGATCCATCAGGGCGTCCAGCTGGCCGGCGTCCGACACCTTGATCTTCGCGAACCAGCCTTCGCCTTCGGGATCGGCGTTGACCGTTTCCGGGGCGGTCGACAGGGCGGCGTTGCCCTCGACCACTTCGCCGTCCACGGGGGCATAGACGTCGGACGCCGCCTTGACGCTCTCGACCACGGCGAAGCCGTCGCCCTTCGACACGGCCTTGCCGGCGTCCGGAACCTCGACGAACACCACGTCGCCCAGCTGGTCGGCGGCGTGCTTCGAGATGCCGACGGTGGCGACGTCGCCTTCCAGTCGCACCCACTCATGGTCCTTGGTGAACTTCATGGCTGATCCTCAGGCTTTGGGTTTGCGGTGATAGCGTTGGGCGACGAAGGGCAGGGCGACGACCTCGGCCGCGGCGGGCTTGCCGCGCACCACGACCTTCAGCTCCGTGCCCGGCTCTGCGAACTGCGGCGGCACATAGCCCATGGCGATGTTCTTGCCGAGGGTCGGCGACGGCCCGCCCGAGGTGACCTTGCCGATCACCGTCCCGTCGGCGTCGGCGATCTCCGCGCCTTCCCGGGCCGGGGCCCCTTCCTTGACGATCAGGGCCGTGCGCACGCGGTCCGTGCCGTTCGCCAGCTGGCCGTTGATCACGTCGGCGCCGGCGAAATCCGCCCGCTCCTTGCGTGACTTCGACAGGGCGAAGGTCAGCCCCGCCTCGACCGGCGTCGTCCCGGCGTCGATGTCGTGGCCGTGCAGCGGCAGACCGGCCTCCAGGCGCAGACTGTCCCGCGCGCCCAGCCCGATCGGCTTCACCCGCGCGTCTTCCAGCAGCAGGTCCCAGATCCGGTCCGCATCCGCCGCCGGCACGGAAATCTCGTACCCGTCCTCGCCGGTGTAGCCCGAGCGCGAGACGTAGCAGTCGACGCCGAACAGCATCAGCCGCGCCGAGTCCATGAAGCCCATCTCGGCCAGCACCGGCTCGTGCGCCGCCATGACCTCGGCCGCTTCCGGCCCCTGGATCGCCAGCAGGGCCCGGTCGTCCAGCACCTTCAGCTTCGCGTCGCCGGACAGGTTGGCCTCCAGATGCGCGAAGTCCGCGTCCTTGTTGCCGGCGTTGACCACCACATACAGCCCGTCGTGATCCGGCTTGCCCGCCATGAGGTCGTCCAGGATCCCGCCCTGGTCGTTCAGCAGCAGCGAATACTTCTGCTTGCCCGCCTTCAGCGCCTGATAGTCGCCGGGCACGAAGCGTTCGAACTGCGCGATCGCGTCCGCGCCGGTGATCTTGGCCTGGCCCATGTGCGAGACGTCGAACAGGCCGGCGTGCTCCCGGGTCCAGCGGTGCTCGGCCAGCACGCCTTCGTACTGCACCGGCATGTCGTAGCCGCCGAAGCCGACCATGCGCGCGCCGCGCCGGCGATGATTGGCGTTCAGCGGCGTGATCTTCAGGGTTTCGTCGGTCATCGGCGTCGGGTCTCCGTTCAGGGCACGTCCAGCCCGAGGAGCCCCCGCTGTCCTGAAGCCTGAGAGATTCCGGCCCCGCCAGGACCCGCGTCCTGAATGGCGCCTTGCTCCGTCGGCGAACCCGGCCGGGTTCTTTCCAGCGTCCGTGCGCTTCGCGGTCCTTTTGCCTGAGCGTTTCCGGGGCGGTTGCGCCTTCGGCGTCGGACTGGAATCGGCGCCCGATCTCTCCCGCGAGAGCGCCGCCCAAAGGCCCCGTAACCTTGCCCCTGTCAAGCGGCACGGGGTAGGCAGGACGCCTCAGCGAGGAGCCGTCCATGACCGTCGATCCGGAGATCCACCCCGTCGATCCCGTCTTCGCCGCCGACGCCCGCATGGACCGCGCGGCCTACGACGCCGCCTGTGCCGCCGTCTTGGCCGACCCTGAGCGCTTCTGGGCCGAAAAGGCCGCGCGCCTCGACTGGATCACCCCGCCGACGAAGATCAGGGACGTCTCCTTCGACAAGGCGGACTTCCGCATCCGCTGGTTCGAGGACGGCGTGCTGAACGCCTGCTTCAACTGCGTCGACCGCCACCTGCCGGCCCGCGCCGACCAGCGCGCCATCCTGTGGGAGGGCGACGACCCCGCACAAAGCGGTCACCTCACCTACGCCGAGCTGCACCGCGAGGTGTGTCGCATGGCCAATGTGCTCAAGTCGCTGGGCGTCGTGAAAGGCGACCGCGTCACGATCTACCTGCCGATGATCCCGGCCGCGGCCGTGGCCATGCTGGCCTGCGCCCGCATCGGCGCGGTGCATTCCGTCGTCTTCGGCGGCTTCTCGCCCGACAGCCTGGCCGGCCGCATCGAGGACTGCGGCTCGACGGTCGTGATCACCGCCGACGAAGGGCTGCGCGGCGGCCGGCGCGTGCCGCTGAAGGCCAACGTCGACGCGGCGCTGGAACAGGTCGCGGTCGAGAAGGTGCTGCTCATCTCCCACACCAACGCCGACGTCGGTTTCGTCGAAGGTCGCGACGTCCGCTACGGCGAGGCGAAGCACGGCGTCTCCGACGACTGCCCGTGCGAGCCCATGTCGGCCGAGGATCCGCTGTTCATCCTCTACACCTCCGGTTCGACCGGAAAGCCCAAGGGCGTGCTGCACACCACGGGCGGCTATCTGTTCTGGGCCAGCTGGACGCACGAGATCGTCTTCGACCACCGCCCGGGAGAGGTCTACTGGTGCACCGCCGACGTCGGCTGGGTCACGGGCCACAGCTACGGCGTCTACGGCCCGCTGGCGAACGGCGCGACCACCCTCATGTTCGAGGGCGTCCCGAACTGGCCCGACCACAGCCGCTTCTGGCGGGTCGTCGACAAGCACAATGTCGCCGTCTTCTACACCGCCCCCACAGCGCTTCGGGCCCTGATGCGCGAGGGCGACGGGCCGGTGAACGCCACCAGCCGGTCGTCGCTGCGCCTGCTCGGCACCGTCGGCGAGCCGATCAACCCGGAGGCCTGGCGCTGGTATCATCAGGTGGTGGGGCAGGGGCGTCTGCCCATCGTCGACACCTGGTGGCAGACCGAGACCGGCGGCATCCTGATCTCGCCCCTGCCGGGCGCCACGGACCTGAAGCCCGGTTCCGCCACCCTGCCGCTGCCGGGCGTCCAGCCCATCCTGGTGGACGCCGAAGGGCATGAGCTGTCCGGCGCCGTCAGCGGGAACCTGTGCCTGGCCGACAGCTGGCCCGGCCAGATGCGCACCGTCTACGGCGATCCCCAGCGCTTCTTCGACACCTATTTCTCGACCTACCCCGGCCGCTACTTCACCGGCGACGGCGCCCGCCGGGACGAGGACGGCTACTTCTGGATCACCGGCCGCGTCGACGACGTCATCAACGTGTCCGGCCACCGCATGGGCACCGCCGAAGTCGAGAGCGCCCTCGTGCTGCACGACGACGTCGCCGAGGCCGCCGTCGTCGGCTTCCCCCATGACGTGAAAGGCCAGGGCATCTGGGCCTACGTCACCCTCAACGCCGGCGTCGCGCCGACCGACGCGCTGAAAGGCGAACTGGTCGCCCACGTCCGCAAGGTCATCGGCCCCATCGCCGCGCCCGACGCCCTGCAATGGGCCCCCGGCCTGCCCAAGACCCGCTCCGGAAAGATCATGCGCCGCATCCTGCGCAAGATCGCCGAGGGCGAGACCGGCGCCCTGGGCGACACGTCGACCCTCGCGGATCCCGCGGTGGTCGACGACCTGATCGAAGGGTCGAAGACGGCGCGGCGGTAAGTCGATCGACTATGCGCATCATCGCCGGCGGAAGCTGCACCGCGCGCGCAGATGCGCTGGCCTGCAAGCCGTCGCGATGAGGTTCCGCTGGGGGTGGAAAGCGGACATCACGGTGCTACGCTGCATATCGTGAAACACGCGGTCCTCACATCTGTCGGCCACAACATCTCCGACTCCCTCTCTTGCGGGATGGGATTTCTGATCGGCCTCTACGAGACGGACGTCTTCGCGGAAGCGGCTTCGAACCCTGATGGGTTCATCGAGGTGGACTTCCTCACGGGAACGTCGGTGGGGCAGGTGTCACCTTCTCTCGCCAAGGCAATCAGCCTCTACGCACAAGCCCTTCCACGACTTTGCCAGAAACAAGGTGTGGCCGTTGCCGACTTTGACCGCCTCATCACCAGATACGTCGGGAAGGGTGAGCATCACTTCATCGTTGAAGTCACGGACCGGCGAGGGAGAACCTCTCGCGACCGGTATGTCGGTCAGGCCGCCCGGCGGCCCAAAGTAATCGATCAACTCGGACGGGTAAGGCGGCTGAAATCCGCTTAGGGTCGGGAGCAGATCGTCGCCTTGGGGTGGTCAGCGATCATTTGTCTCGGGGCCTCGGCTAGGGGAAAGTGAGACATGCATCTCTTCCCGCCTGCTTCCGAGATGCAGTTCCTCTTCGGGCTCGAAGTCGGACAGATTTGCCTTGATCCTTGGCACGGTCGAATGCTCCGCCGCATAAGAGACTTTGAGGATTGCCGCTGATTGACGGATTTTGGCTCGCCAACGTCCGCAACGGGTCGGGAGGGGACGGTCGAGCGGAAGCCGTTAGCTGACATCTTGGGCGGCGACGCCCAGCACGTGAGGGAAATGCTCCTTGTCCCATTCGTCTGTACGGAAGAGCACCTTGCCCCACTGAATCACTTCGTCGCCGTCCTCGTACGGCTGGCTAAGTGTCGGCAGTTCAGGCTCCATTTCTTCCGGCATGATGTGGAAATGATCGCTCTGCTCGCTCAGTCTCTGAAGTTCGCTGACCAACAGATCGCGGCCTGCCGGGTTCAACCAGATTTCGAGCGATCCGTCCTTCGTCCGGCTGAAGGTGATCCTTGGGCTGCTGCTCATCCTGTCTGCTCCCTCGTCAACCCTTAAACCGCCGGCATGGAATGTCCGCAACGGGTCGGGAGCGGACGTCAGTAGCCGTAACGCTTCGGGTCTTTGAGGATTGGATCAACGGTTGAAGCTGGGTCGGCTACGGCTACCTTTGCCAGAAGGCGCAACATGGCTTCGCGGTCGCGCGCCTTCGCAGCGATATCGAATGCGTCCAGCAGGTTCGCCTCTGCTAGCCGTTCGTTGATTGTCAGGGCTGAGTAGTAGTCCGGACGTTCACTCATAACCTCAGGTTAGCCGGCCACGCGAGGTCCGCAACGGGTCGGAAGCAGACGATCACGCTGCGGCATGAAGCGGGCCCTCGATGCCCGAGCCTTCGGCGCTGCGGAGTCGGGCGGGCTTGCGCTCTCGGAGTGACGTCCACCGAGGTTGTGTTCCGTCGGCTCGCCCCGCCCCATTGCGACGACCCGCGCCGGTTTCCTCCGCCATCTCAACGGCCACGTGGAATCTTCACCCTATCCGTCGTGACCGGTCCGGCGTCGTGCCAACCTTCGCCTGGTTCCGTCGCGGGGGAAGGGCGCAAGGCCTTGCGAGCTTGTCGCGGCGGAAGCGGTTCGAGCGGGGGTCGACGCCGGGGGCTCACATGTTCACGGCCGGCCGGCGTCGGCGTGAACCTGCAAGGTCGTGGCCATCGGAGGTGGGCGGCGGCGCGGGGGCCGGGGGCAATGAGACGCCTCCGGATCAGGCCGGCGATCATGGCGCGTCACGGGAAGGCGCGCGTCCGGGTCCGGGGTTCGCAAGTCTCCCGCCCGCCCGCCGAAGGCGCGTCCGTTAGTCGCCAAGCAGCGGCCCTATGCGGTGGTCCTCTCCACCTCGGACAGCTTTCGATCAGACGGACCGCGCGGAGCGTCGTCGCGAAGCCGAAACGGTAATCACATCAGCATCCGGGCTCCGCGCCCGGCGCTCCGCCCGCCCTTTCCAACTCCGCGTGACAACGACGGAGCGTCCGATCGTGCCTTCACCCCATCCACGCCGCCCGCTCGACCCGCACCGGCCGACCGTCCACCGTCAGCGGCCCGTCGATGCGGTCCAGCCTCAACAGGGCCATGGCCCGGCCGTCGCGCCCGGTCAGCACCTGCCCGGCGCGCAGATCGGCCTCGGTCAGCACCTCGGCGCCTTCGGCGGGCGGCGCGCCGTCGAAGGCGATCGGCAGCATGCGGGTCTTGATCGCCCCGCGTCGCTTCATGCGCGAGGTCGTCTCCTGACCGACGAAACAGCCCTTCTGGAAGTCGATGCCGTTCAGCAGGTCGAAGTTCGCCTCGAGCGGATAGGTGCGGTCCATGCCGCCGTCGCGGTCCGGGTCCGGCACGCCCAGCGCCAGGCGATGCGCCTGCCAGTCGTCGGCCGTGGCGTTCGCCTGCGCCTCTCCCAGCCGCCGCCCCCCCACTGCCGCCAGCCGGGGATCGGGCACGAAGCCCTCGGCCGCGCCGTCCCAGCAGACGAAGACCGGCGTGTCTTCCGCCGCGATCGTCACCTGGGCCCGCAGGCGGTGCAGGGTCAGCTTCGCCACCAGCGCGTCTCGCCGGTCGGCGGCGACGTCCAGCCTCACGCCGTCGTCAGCGCCCCACAGGAACAGGTCCCACATCAGTCGCCCGGGCGGCGACAGGAAGGCCCCGAACCGCACCTGTCCGGCCTGCAGAGTCAGCACGTCCTGCGTCAGCAGCCCATGCAGGAACGACCGGGCGTCCGGCCCCGTCACGGCGACGACGGCGCGATCCTCAAGTCGGGCGATCTTCGGGCTCATGCGTCCCCAGATAGTCGCTCGCCCGTCCCCGTGAAACCGCGAGAATCCGTATACGGTCGACCGATGGCGGGCTTTCCCATCCTCTATGTCGCCGAGGCCGATCCCACCGAGGCCGTGCTCTCCTCGGGCGCCCTGGCCCATGTGGTCGAGGCCATGCCGGGCGCCCGCGTCACCGTGGTCGGCTCGCCGCAGTCCGCGCCGCTCTTCGCCGACCTGCCCGGCCTCGACCGCCTGATCGTGCTGGAGCGGGAAGGGCGCCTCGACTGGCTCAAGCTCTGGGGCCAGGTCCGCGATCGCCGGTGGGGGCTGGTCGTCGACATGCGCGGCACGGAGCTGTCTGCCCGGCTGAAGCGACAGAAGCGCGCCGTCCGCGTGAAGCCCGAACCCGGCGAGCACGCCGCCACGACCGCCGCCCGCACCCTGCAGCTGGACGAGACGCCGCGTCCCCGCCTCTTCCTCTCCGCCGAAACCCGCGCCGCCGCCGACGCCCTGCTGGCCAGGGGGGAGGGGCCGATCCTGGCCGTCGCGCCCACCGCCGACTGGATCGGCAAGGTCTGGCCGGCCGACCGCTACGTGAAGGTCGCGACCCGCCTGCTGGCCGCCGACGGGCCGCTGGCCGGCGGCCGCCTGCTGATCGTCGGCGACGATCTGGACGGCGAGACGCGCACCGCCCTGCGCATGGCCGCGCCGCTGAAACGCACCATCGAGACCCGCCATCTGACCCGGCTCCAGACCTGCGCCGCCCTGTCCCGCGCCGCGCTGGTGCTGGGCGGAGACAGCCTCTGGACCCAGCTGGCCGTGGCCGCCGGCGCGCCTGTGGTCGCGGCGTTCGGTCCCTCGGACGACGCGGTCCGCGGCCCCTTCGGCGAAGTCGTCTGCCGCGGCCCGCGCACGATGGACGAATACCGCGCGATCGACCCCCGTCTGGACCAGGCCATCGAGCATCTGCTGGACCTGCCCGCCGACAGGGTGTTCAAGGCCGCCGTGAAGCGGCTGGAGCGCGCCTGATGACCCAGACCTACGACCTGATCGTCCGCGGCGGCGAGGTGGCGAACCATGCCGGGCGCGGCATGGCCGACGTCGGGGTGCGCGACGGCAGGATCGTCTTCATCGGCGACCTGTCCCGGGCCTCGGCCGGCGAGACGGTGGACGCCTCCGGCCTGACCGTCCTGCCCGGCGTCATCGACACCCAGGTCCACTTCCGTGAGCCGGGTCTGGAGTGGAAGGAAGACCTCGAGACCGGCAGCCGCGCCGCAGCGCTCGGCGGCGTGGTCGCGGTGTTCGAAATGCCGAACACCAATCCCAACACCACCGACCCGGACACGCTCGCCGACAAGCTGGCCCGCGCCCGGGACCGGATGTGGACCGACCACGCCTTCTACGTCGGCGGCACCCACGCCAACGCCGACCACCTGAACGAGCTGGAGCGCCTGCCCGGCTGCTGCGGGGTCAAGGTCTTCATGGGCGCCTCGACCGGCGACCTGCTGATCGCCGACGACGACGGCGTGCGTCAGGTCCTGTCGAACGTGCGCCGCCGCGCCACCTTCCACTCCGAGGACGAGTATCGTCTGGCCGAGCGCCGGGAGCTGGCGCGCACCGGCGACTGGACCAGCCACCCGGAGGTGCGCGACGCCCAGTCCGCGATCCAGTCGACCGAGCGTCTGGTCCGGCTGGCGCGCGAAACCGGCGCCCGCATCCACGTCCTGCACGTCTCCACCGCGCAGGAAATCGAGTTTCTCGCCCGTCACCGCGACGTGGCCACGGTGGAGGTCACGCCCCAGCATCTGACGATCGACGGCGACGAGGCCTATGCGCGGCTGAAGGCCTTCGCCCAGATGAACCCGCCGATCCGCAACCGCCCGCACATCGACGGCCTGTGGCGCGGCGTCCGGCAGGGCGTCGTCGACGTCCTGGGCTCCGACCACGCTCCGCACACGCTGGAGGAGAAGGCGCGTCCCTATCCCGCCTCGCCGTCGGGGATGCCGGGGGTGCAGACCCTTGTGCCGGTCATGCTGACGCACGTCGCCGAAGGCCGCATGACGCTGGAGCGGTTCATCGACCTGACCAGCGCCGGCGCCCAGCGCGTCTTCGGCACGGCCGGCAAGGGCCGCATGGCCGAGGGCTACGACGCCGACCTGACGATCGTCGATCTGAAGGCGCGCCGCACCATCACCCACGACCAGCAGGCCAGCCGCTGCGGCTGGACCCCCTTCGACGGCTTCGAGGCCAGGGGCTGGCCCATGGCCACCATCGTCCGCGGCCGTCAGGTCATGCGCGACGGCCAGCTTCTGGGCACGGCCCACGGCCGACCCGTCCGCTTCATGGAAACGCTCAGCGCGGGCCGAGGATGAACGCCGCCACGTCCTCGACCACGCCCCCGGCCAGCGGAAGGTCCGGGTTCGAATAGGTCGCCACGTTCGCCGCCCGCTCGGCCGGCGCGACCTTCAGCAGGTGGTTCACGCCCTCCCAGACCCGCAGGGTCGCCGCCGGCTGCGCCGCCTTCAGCGCCTCGGCGTCCGTCACCGTGGTCTGGAAATCGGTCGAGCCCTGACCGATGAATATCGGCCCCCGATAGGCCGCCGCCAGCGCCGCCGGATCCAGACGCAGCCAGCTGATCAGATACGGCTGCAGCGACGGCCGGAACAGCGCCGCCAGCTGCGGCGGCGCGTCGGGCGCCAGCTCGCCGGCCTCCAGCGTCGCCAGCGCCTTGAACGCCTGCGTCCGCAACGGCTCCGGCAGCTGCGGCCCCAGCTGCTCCTCCAGCACGGCCCGCGCCTTCCGCCCCGCGCCGGACAGCAGCACCAGGCCGCAAATCCCTTCGCCGCCGCGGTCCACGGCAGCCAGCGCCACCAGCGCGCCCTCCGAATGCCCGATCAGCCAGACGCAGTCCCGCCCCGTCCGCTCCCGCGCCAGCGCCGCGAACGCCAGCGCGTCGTCGACCATGTCGTCGAACCGCAGGTCCTCCTCGGAGCCGAGCGCGAACATGCTCATGCCCACGCCGCGCTTGTCGTAGCGCAGCGTGGCGACGCCCCGCTGCGCCAGTCCCTCGGCCAGCAGGCGGTAGGTCCCGGCGCTGACGCCGATCGGGCTGTTGCCGTCGCGATCGGTCGGGCCGCTGCCCGCGATGATCACGGCCGCCGCCCGCGTTTCGCCGGGGGTCAGCAGCGTCCCGTGCAGCGGCGCGACCTCGCTTGCGACCTGCACCGGCACGCCGACCGGATCCTGAAGCGCCAGGGCGACGGCGAGGGCGAGGCTCAGCATGGGTCACTCATCAGTCAGTCACGAGGTGGTTCCGACTTGTGCCACGCACGACGCCCCCTGACCACGCGCATGCCCATCCCGCCCATGATCAGGAGCGCGAGGACAACGATCGCGAGCGGCACCGGCGCGGAGAGGTTGAGCACGCCGTTCAGACTGGCCGTCGCCCACAGGAAAGCGGCCATGGACGCTATCGTAACCCACCCCGTCTGGGCCAGGCGGACGCGGCGCCTGTCCACCGGGTCGGACGCCGTCCGCGCAGCCAGACCCAGGCCCGCCCCGAGCAGCAGAACGACGACGGCGGCGCAGCCCAGAAGCAGCGCGGCGGCTTCCCTCGACGCGAAGACCTCAGCCATGCCGTGCCAGCCCCAGGCGACCGGCAGCGAGCGGGTCGGGCCGATCGCGGCGATCAGAACCGCCGCCGAGGCCATGGCGACCACGACCAGCCCCGTCGCGGCGTCCGCGGGATGCGGGCGGAAGCGCGCCATGCGGTCAGATCGAAAAGCTGACGCCGCAGCCGCAGCTGGAGGCCGCGTTGGGGTTGCGCACCACGAACTGCGCGCCGCTCAGGTCGTCGACGAAGTCCACCGCCGACCCGACGAGGAAGGGCAGGGACACGGGATCGACCAACGCCGCCCGACCGTCGGTCTCGATCCGCAGGTCATCGGCCTCGGCGGCCTCGACCAGCTCGAACCGGTACTGGAAGCCCGAGCACCCGCCCCCGTCCACGGCGACCCGCAGCATCAGCCGGCGCCCCTGCTGCGCCGACAGCGCCGCGAGCCGCGCGGCGGCCGCTGAGGTCAGCGTCAGCTCCGGACCTGAGGTGCGGGCGGACTCGATGCGGAACTCGGTGGATTGGACGATGCTCACGCCGGTCTATATGAGGCGTGGGCGGGCGTTCGCAAAGGCCCGCCGTCATTGGCGCAGACCCGTTGAGCACCCCAGACCGCCGCCTGGCCCCCTATGCCGAGAACGTGGCCGCTTCGCGCGGCCGCCTGGTGCCGGAGCCGATCAGCCGCACCCGCACCGCCTTCGCCCGCGACCGCGACCGCATCATTCACTGCACAGCCTTTCGCCGACTGAAGGAGAAGACGCAGGTCTTCGTGGCGCACGAAGGCGATCATTATCGCACCCGCCTGACCCATAGTCTGGAGGTGGCCCAGATCGCGCGGTCGCTGGCGCATGCCTTGAAGCTAGACGTCGACCTGGCCGAGACCGTCGCCCTGGCCCACGACCTCGGTCATCCGCCCTTCGGTCACGCTGGAGAAGACGAGCTGCAGGTGCGGATGGCGCCGTTCGGCGGCTTCGACCACAACGTCCAGACCTTCCGCGTCGTGACCAAGCTGGAAGAGCGCTATCCCGCCTTCAAGGGCCTGAACCTGTCGTGGGAGACGGTTGAGGGCGTCATCAAGCACAACGGTCCCATCGCCCATAGGCTGGACGAGCCGGCGTGGGCGCCCATCCGCGAGTACCACCGGCAGTGGGACGTGGAACCCGCCGGCTTCGCCTCGCTGGAGGCGCAGGCCGCCGCGATCGCCGACGACATCGCCTACAACAATCATGACGTGGACGACGGAGTGCAGGCCGGCCTGCTCAGTCTCGCCGAGCTGGAAACGGTGCCGCTCATTGGACCGCAGCTCCTCGCCACACGCCGTGACTGGCCCGACTGCGACGATCGCATGGTCCGCCTCGAGGCGGTTCGCCGCATGATCGGCGTCATGGTCGAGGACGTGCTGGCGGAAACCGAGGCCCGGCTGGCGTCCGACGGCATCGTGACGGTCGACGACGTGCGTGCGGCGCGCCGTACCTTGGTGTCCTTCTCGCCGGCCATGCTGGCCGACCTCGCCGTGCTGCGGAAACACCTCTTCGAGCGGATGTACCGGCACTACCGCGTCAACCGCACCCGCAGCCAGGCGCGACGCATCCTTGCGGAAATGTTCCAGCTGTTCATGGCCGAGCCGGAGGTCATGCCGCCCGAGTGGTCGGACAAGGCGCTGGGCGGCGACGAGTCGAGGAAGGCGCGCGCCGTCTGCGACTACATCGCCGGCATGACCGACCGTTATGCGATCGAGGAGCACAAGCGCCTGTTCAGCCTCGATCTGGCCCTCGATCTGTGATGCGAAGGACGACCGCGCGGCGCTAGAATGAGCGTCCGCGCATTCGATTCGCCCGGACCGCCAGCGAGGCCGCCATGTCGCATGAAGATCCGCACCGCCAGGACCGGGGGGCCTACACGCCGCCGACCGACGACGACCTGGCCTTTCGCCGCGGCGGCTATGACCCGCGCCCGCGCGGTGGAGGCGGCGGCGGCGGCAAGGCTCCGCCGGTGACCCTTCTGGTCAGCGCCGGCGTCCTGCTGGTGCTGATCATCGCGGTGATCCTCTATTACCGCGCCGGCCCGCGCGGCTCGCAGGACGCGCCGCCCACGGTCGGCACGCCTGTGGGTGAGCTGAAGGTCGAGGCTCCGGCCGACGCCCAGCCGATCGATCCGGCCGCCGGCATCGACGTCTACGATGAGGCGGTGGCTCCGGACACGGCGCCGACCTTCGCGCCGCCGCCCGAGCCGGTGCGCCCACGGCCCGAGCCGAAGACCGAAACCCCGCCTCCCGCCAAGGAGGCGCCTCCGGCGAAGGAAACGCCCGCGCCGCCGCCCGCCGGCGGCACGGCCGCCGTCCAGATCGGGGCCTTTTCCACGCCCGGGCAGGCGGACCAGCAGTGGGCCGCCACCGTGGGCCGCTATCCGCAACTGACGGGCGGCGCCGGCAAGCGGGTTCAGGAGGTGACGTCGTCGTCCGGCTCGACGCTGTACCGCACCTCGATCACCGGGCTCACGCCGGACAACGCCCGTGCCCTGTGCGGCGGCATCCGCGCCGCCGGCGGCGACTGCATCGTGCGCTGAGGCCGGATGGCCAGCGCGGCGATCTATGGACTGGCCGGAACGGAGCTGACCGGGGAGGAGGCGCGGTTCTTCGCCGACGTCGACCCATGGGGCTTCATCCTGTTCCGCCGCAACGTCCAGTCGCCGGAACAGGTGCGCCGTCTGACCGACGCCCTTCGCCAGGCCGTCGGCCGCGACGCGCCGGTCCTGATCGATCAGGAGGGCGGGCGCGTCCAGCGCATGGGCCCGCCCCACTGGCCCAAGTATCCGCCGGCCGACGCCTGGCTGAAGGCGACCAACGATCCGTTCGCCGCACGTGAGCTCGTGCGGCTGGGCGCGCGTCTGATGGCGCATGATCTGCGGGCGGTCGGCATCAACGTCGATTGCGTGCCGGTGCTCGACGTGCCGGTGCAGGGGGCGCACGACATCATCGGCGACCGGGCCTATGCGCGCGATCCGGCGACCGTGGCCCAGCTCGGCCGCGCGGCGGCCGAGGGCTTGCTGGCCGGCGGCGTCCTGCCGGTGGTCAAGCACATGCCGGGTCACGGCCGCGCCTTCGCCGACACGCACAAGGAACTGCCGACCGTCCACGCCGATCTGGAGACGCTGGAGGCGTGGGACTGGGCTCCGTTCCGGGTCCTGTCCGACATGCCGATCGGCATGACCGCCCACATCGTCTTCACCGCCATCGACGCCAGGCGTCCGGCCACCCAGTCGAAAAAGGCGATCCGCCTGATCCGCGAGCGACTGGGCTTCGGCGGCCTGCTGCTGTCCGACGACCTCGTCATGAACGCGCTCTCCGGCTCGCTGACGGAGCGGGCGGAAAAGTCGCTGAAGGCCGGGTGCGACGTCGTCATCCACTGGAACGGCGACATGGCCGAGATGCGTCAGGTGGCGGAGGGGACCGGCAAACTGAGGGGAGGGGCGGCGCGCCGCGCCGCGGCCGCCCTTGCCCGCATCTCGCGCGACGTCGAGCCGCTGGACGAGCGCGAGGCCCGGGCCCGGCTGAACGCGGCCATGGCGGGACGGCTCGACGCCGCCAGGGGCCCTGACGTGGCGGAGGCCTGATGACCGAGGCCTTTCAGCCGAATCTGGACTTCTCGGCGGTCGAGCAGGCCGACGCGGCCGACGCCTTCGTCGTGGATCTCGAGGGCTACGAAGGGCCGCTGCACGTCCTGCTGGCGCTGGCCCGCGCGCAGAAGGTCGACCTGCTGAAGCTCTCCATCACGACGCTGGCCGAACAGTACCTGGCGTTCGTGCAGGAGGCCCGGCGGCGCAACTTCGCCCTGGCCGCCGACTATCTGGTCATGGCCAGCTGGCTGGCCTTCCTGAAGTCCAGGCTGCTGATCCCGCGCGCGGAGAAGGAAAAGGAGGGCGAGGTTCCGGCCGAGGAACTGGCCGCGGCCCTGGCCTTTCGCCTGCGCAAGCTCGAGGCGATGCGGAAGGCCGGCGAAACCCTGACCCAGCGTCCCGTTCTGGGGCGCGAAATCTTCATGAGGGGCGACCCGGAGGCGACCGTGATCGTCCCGTCGGACCGCATCGACGCCGACCTTTACGGCCTGATGAGCGCCTATGTCTCGCAGCGGCGCCGCGAGGCGCGGCGTCAGTACACGCCGGGTCAGCGCGTCGAGGCGTTTCCGCTGGAGGCCGCGCGCGACTGGCTGCGGGCCCGCTTGCCGACCGTGCAGACCTGGACCCCGCTGACCGCCGTCGCGCCGGACGCCGATCCGGACGACCCCGATGGTCCGACCCGCGCCAGCTATCTGGCCTCGACCCTCTCGGCCGGGCTGGAACTGGTGAAGGAGGGAGCGATGGACGTTCGGCAGGAGGCGGTCTTCGCCGACCTGTACGTGAAGCGGCGCGGCAAGGGGCTTCCGCTGGAGCTGACGCCGTGACCGACCTGAGGTTCCAGCCCGACGAGGCGGAGGTCGAGCGCCGCGTCGAGGCCCTGCTGTTCGCCGCCGCCGCGCCCCTGTCCGCCGCCGATCTGGCGCGTCGACTGCCGGACGGCGCCGACGTCACCGCCGCCCTGATGGCGCTGAAGGACCGTTACGGCGACCGGGGCGTGCGTCTGGAGTGCGTGGCCGACCGCTGGCGTTTCGCAACCGCCCCCGACCTCGCCTTCCTGATGACCGAGGAGCGCGACGAGCCGCGCAAGCTGTCGCGCGCGGCGCTGGAGACCTTGGCCATCATCGCCTACCACCAGCCCTGCACCCGCGCCGAAATCGAAAGCGTGCGCGGCGTCTCGCTTTCGAAGGGGACGCTCGACCTGCTGCTGGAGATGGGCTTCGTCCGTCTGCGCGGTCGTCGCCGCACTCCCGGCCGCCCGGTCACCTACGGCACGGCCGACCGCTTTCTGGAGCATTTCGGCCTGGCCAGCCTGGCCGACCTGCCGGGCCTGCAGGACATGAAGGCGGCGGGCCTCCTCGACTTCGCCATCCCGGCCGGCTTCGAAGTTCCGCAGCCCGGCGCCAATGAGGACGCCGAGGACCTGCTGGACCTCGAGGACGCGGCGCCGGAATTCGCCCAGGACTTCGTCGGGCGCGACGAAGGCTAGACGCCGAGGATCCAGCCCTCTTCGCCCTCGACCTGCGCGATCAGGTCCTCGGCCGCGCCCTTTGGCGGCGCGAAAGCGGTCGACAGCGTGCCCGCCTCGTCCATCTGCGCCAGGGTCTCGGCGGTGACCCGGACCTGGGCCTGATCCTTGAACTCGCCCGGGTTCGGCCTGGCGTCCCACATCGACGGCCACACCTCGACGACCAGCGTCGACAGCGGCTCGACGTCTGCGACGTCCAGCTTGCGCCAGCCGGTTCCGAAGGGCCACACGGCGGCGCTTTCGCCCAGCTTCTCCATCAAGCGTCGCACGGCGGCGATGCCGACCAGGGTCTGACCGCCCACCGCGCCCGCGCCGTGCATCTGCCACACGCTCTTCGGCTGCAGCCTGCCGTTGCGGACGGCCAGCTCGGTGGCGCGGAACTCGGGCATGCCGCCCGTGCCCTCCGGCGGCTTGGTCGCCGTCAGCCAGCGCTGCGTCTGCTTCGCCGGCGCGCCCCAGAAGGGCCAGGCCGCGTCGGTCATCAACCGGTTCATCTTGGCGGCGACCTGATAGCGGTTGTTCGTGTTGTCGGCCTTGTCGACCACGTTGGAAGCGACGAACCTCCACATCGCGGACCACGGCGTGCCCTCCAGACCGAGCCGCTTCGCCGTCCCGGCCGGATAACCCAGGTTGAAGTCGAACCCCAGCAGCACCCGGTCGCCGCGCCTGCGATGGTCGGTCAGCAGGTCGGCGATCAGCTGCTCGCCCTCGGCCCGCGTGGCCACGTTGTGCGTCTCGGAATACAGGCGGAAGCGCACGTCGCGCTTGGCTACGCCGATCCAGACGGAGTTGTCGCCCAGCTTCTTGCCCTCGGCGGCGGTCCAGTCGGCGATGATGTAGGCGTCGAACAGGCGGGCCACGGGACTTCTCGGAAGGGGAGGCGGAAGGGAAGCGCGCTTCTAGCCCCCGCCGTTCCTCGGCTCAACCGCGCAGCAACGCCTCAAGATGCGACAGCCAGCGCCGGCCCAGCCGCAACGCCTCGGCCGGCGACCCCGTCTGCGTCGGCGACGTCACGTTCCAGAGATCCAGCTCGAACTCGGGGTGGCGCGCGTCCGCGAACATCAGGCGCAGCACGACCTGCTCCGCATCTGGCGCGGGAACGTCCAGCGATCGACGTTGCTCTCCGCGTCGGACGCGCGCCAGCACATGCCCGTCCACGATGACCTCGCCGCCCTCGATCTCCTCGAAGGCGTAGACCAGTCCCGATCCGCCGCGGTCCCACAGCACGGCGACCTGTCCGCCTTCGAAGTCCAGTCCGGCCGCGCGTCCCTCCGCGGCGGAGTAGGCGTCGGTCTCGGCCGGCGCCCCCAGCGATTTCAGCATGGCGCGGCGCATCCGCCGCTCCGGCTCCATCCACCACGCCAGGCCCAGCACCGCCGTGGTGCCCGCCGCCGCGACGAGGGCGACCAGCAGGAACAGCCGGATCGCCTCGCCCACGGCTCAGTCCTCCAGCTCGACGACGACCGGCACATGGTCCGACGGCTTGTCCATGTCGCGGGCGTCGCGATGGGTTTCGACGCCGCGAAACCTGTCGGCGGCCTGCGGCGACAACAGGTGGAAGTCTATGCGGATGCCGTGATCGCGTTGCCAGGCGCCTGCCTGATAATCCCAGAAGGTGTAGGTCCCCGGCGGCTGCCGGCCCAGCTCGCCAGCCTCGTACAGGCCCAGTCCCTTCAAGGCCCGGAACGCAGCGCGGCTCTCGGGCTGGAACAGGGCGTCGGTGACCCAGGCCGCAGGATTCTTGGCGTCCTCCGGCGTGGGAATGACGTTGTAGTCGCCCATCAGGGTGAAGGCCTCTTCCTGCTTCAGCAGGTCCGCCGCATGCGCGTGCAGTCGCTGGAACCAGTCCAGCTTGTAGGCGAACTTCGGACTTTCGACCGGATTGCCGTTGGGCAGATAGATGCACCCCACCCGCACCGGCCGGGGCGCCTCGACGACGGCCTCGATGTAGCGGGCCTGCGGCCCGTCCACCTCGACGCCCGATGCGTCCTCTCCCGGCAGGCCGCGACGGACGTCGGACACCGGAAATTTCGAAAGCAGGGCGACGCCGTTGTAGGTCTTCTGCCCGTTGGTCTCGACGTTGTAGCCGAGCGATTCAAACGCCTCGCGCGGAAACTTCTCGTCGATGCACTTGATCTCCTGAAAGCCGACGACGTCCGGCTGCGCGGCTTCCAGCCATGCCAGCACGGTCTGCAGGCGGGCGTTGACCGAGTTCACGTTCCAGGTGGCGATGCGCATGAGAGCCGACGCTAACGCGCGTCGCCCTCTGCCGGAAGTGGTCGATCAGGGCTTGATCACGCTTCTGGAGCGGAAAGACTGCAGGGCTTCCGGAAAATGCGCGGGGCCTCCGAGCACGGGAAGGTGCGTTGGGTCGCCCCGTCCTTGAACTGGACCAAAAACCCGTCGCCCGTGCTGCAGCGCACCTCGTAAAAGGCGCCCCGCTGAGCGTTGTCGCCCATCCAGGCCACGGCGTCGGGAACACATCCCGACACGTCCGTTCCCACGACCAGACCCGGCCACTGGGCGCGGGCATCCGCTTCTCCGGAAAAGCGGCAGGTCGCGTCCGATCTCAGACGAAACTCCCAGCATGACGTCGTCTTCCACGCGCTTCCACGTCGCTCCAGCCGCCAGCCGTCGCGATCGGAGCACCCAATCTCGTAGACGTTCTCCGCCGTCGCCAGCGCCTCGTCGACGTCGCACTGGACGCCCGCTTCCCGGCCGTACCCGGCGATCACGTCCACCGGATCCGGATTTGCGGCCAGATTGCACAACTGGGACTCGTCGAACGGCTGCCCCTCGCGGCGGCCCAGTTCCGCGGCGCTCCACTGCAACACGCAGTCCTGCGCACGGGCGCCCGACCTCAAATCCTCGATCAGATAGCCCGGGCCTCCGTCGCAGGCGACCTCGTACAATCTGGTTCCATCTTCCCGGGTCACGCGCAGCGCGGCGTCGACGAGAGCGCAATCCAGCCCGGCCGCCGCAACGAGACGCTCGGCGGCTTCCCTGACCTGCGGAGGCGCCGCGGCGGTCGCTTCGTCGCTGCGTCGACGGTCGCGCCGCCGCGAGGCCCACGTGTCCCTGGTCACGGACACCCTGTTGGGGTCGACGTTTGATCCGATCGGGATGCCCCCGCCGTATTCCGGGTTGGAGGGCGGGCCGGCGGCCGAGGGCTGAAGCGGCCCGAGGCTCTGCGCCTCGGCGGGGACGGCGCCCGCGACGCAGAGTGAGGCGATGATCAGACCCAGCTTCCACATAGCCGCACCCTCCGCGTGAGACGGCATTGGGTATGGCCGTTACGCGAGAGTCAAGCGGTCGAGGACCGCAGCACTCGGCAGAGAAGTCAGGCGCGACCGCCGGTCGCGGCGGCCGGCGTCAGCGTGCACTCCTTGCGGAAGATCTGGGGAGCGTCGAGGCATGAATAGGTCTGCTGCGCGGCATCATCCTTGAAGCGGACGATGATGCCCTCACCTGACTGGCACTTGATTTCGTAGAAGGAACCACGATCCGCATTGTCTCCCATCCACGCGACGTCGACGGGAACGCAGGCGGCGGCATCCGAACCCGCCACCAGTCTGGGCCAGACGGCCCGGCTCTCGTCCTCCGAGGAGAAGTTGCAGACTGCGTCGCTGCGAAGCTGGAGGTCCCAGCACGGAGACGACTTCCACGAGGCGCCGACCTTCTCCAGCCGCCAGCCGTCCCGCCCGGCGCAACCCACTTCATATACGTCGACGGCAAGCGCCCGGGCCTGATCCACCTGACAATCCAGTCCCGCTTCACGGCCGTAGGTGGCGATCACCTGCATCGGGTTCTGATTGCCGGGCAGGCTGCACTGCAGTCCGACGTCGGCGGCGGGATCCGCGTCGCGCGCCATCTCGCCGTAGCTCCACTGCAGCACGCAGTCGTTGGCCTTCGGACCTGCCGCCATGTCTTCGAGGAGGTAGCCGGGTCCCGACGCGCAAGCGACCTCATAAAGCTTGGTGCCGTCCTCACGGGCGCCCCGCAACGCAGCCTCCGTCACCTGGCATGCCGGAGCGGCGGCTGCGGCAAGAGGACGCGCCGCGGCCATGACCTCTTCAGCCGTAGGGGCTTGAGGCTGGCGCGCCCGGCGATCGTCGCGAACACGCGAAGCCGACGTCTCACGACGCATGTCCACCGGCTGTTCGTCGCCGGGCTGGACGTTGCGCCCGCCGTAATCCGGATTGGAAGACTGGGCCGAAGCCGCGCCGGCCGCGAAAAACCCGACGGCGAGCGCCAAAGCGAGGGATTTGAGCATCGGAAACGCCTTCCTGAACAAGATCGGGAAGTCATGGAGGCCCATCTGGGCAGGGTCAAGGCAGCCTTCCGACTATGGACGAGAAGCTCTGCATTCGCTTAAGTTCGCAAGTTGTTTTTGGAGACGGACCTTGGGCGACGGCGGCCAGGCACGACCGGGTACGGGCGGACTGTCATATCCCTTTTCGGGTTGGCCTGAGCCCGGCGCGGCGGTGGAAGCGGCTCCCGGCGTGCTGTGGATGCGCCTGCCCCTCCCCATGGCGCTGGACCACGTCAACGTGTGGGCGATCGCCGACGGGGAGGGATGGGTCGTCGTCGACGCCGGCCTCCGCACGCCGGCCTCGATCGACGCGTGGGAGACGGCCCTGGCCGGTTCGCTCGGGGGGCGGCCCGTCACCCGCGTCATCTGCACCCACATGCACCCGGATCACATCGGGCTCGCGGGCTGGCTGTGCCGCAGGTTCGACGCGCCGCTGCTGATGTCGCGGCTCGAGTATGTGACCGGACGCATGCTGATCGCCGACGTCGGACCGGCGCCGGACCAAGGCGCCGCCTTCTATCGGCGGGCGGGCTGGAGCGACGACCAGATCGAGACGTGGCGCAAGGGCTATGGTCGGTTCGGCTCCGCGGTGGAGCCGCTGCCCCCGACCTACGTCCGGCTGTCCGAGGGCGACGTGGTGGAGATCGGCGGCGACGTCTGGCGGGTCGTGGTCGGCGACGGCCACAGCCCCGAGCACGTCTGTCTCTGGCGGGAGCGGGACGGCGTGTTCATCGCCGGCGACCAGATATTGCCGCGCATCTCTTCCAACGTGTCCGTCTGGCCGACCGAACCGGCGGCAGATCCCCTGGGGGATTGGCTGAGGTCGATCGCGAAGCTGAGGGCGCTTCTGCCGGCCGATCTGCTGATCCTCCCTTCGCACGGCGAGCCGTTCCGGGGCGTGCACGCGCGTCTCGACGCGCTTGCGCGGGGCCATGCCACGTCCCTGACGCGACTCGAGCGCCGGTTGCGGGACCCGGCGCGCGCGGTCGACGTCTTCGCAACCCTGTTCGGACGTCCCGTCGGCGAGGGCCTGCTGGGCATGGCGACCGGCGAGGCGATCGCTCATCTCAACCATCTCGAGCGGCAGGGCCGCGTCCGGCGCATGCCGGGCGACGACGGCGCCGACCGCTGGACCGCCATTGGAGACATCTCGTGACCGACCACGTCCGCACCGACCTGACCGACGGCGTCCTGACCGTGACCCTCGCCCGTCCGGAGAAGAAGAACGCCATCACCCAGGCCATGTATGCCGCGCTGGCCGAGGCCACGCGGCGCGCCCGCGACGACGCGGCGGTGCGCGTCATCCTGTTCCGCGGCGAGGGCGACAGCTTCTCGGCCGGCAACGACATCGCGGACTTCATCGCCATCGGCGGCGCGGGCGAAGGTCAGCTGACCGACGCTCCGGTCTTCCACTTCCTCAAGGCGCTGGCCGACCTCGACAAGCCCGCCGTGGCCGCCGTGCGGGGCCGGGCCGTCGGCATTGGCCTGACGCTGCTCCTGCACTGCGACATGGTCGTCGTGGCGGAAGATGCGCTGCTGTCGGCCCCCTTCGTCAATCTGGCGCTGGCGCCCGAGGCCGCCTCGTCGATGCTGTTGCCGCATGTTCTCGGTCATCAGCGGGCGTTCGAGATCTTCGCGCTCGGCGAGCCGATCGACGGACGGACGGCGCTGGCGTGGGGACTGGCGAACCGGGCGGCGCCGGCCGACCAGGTCGACGCTCTCGCGGCCGACGTCGCCGCCAGGCTGGCGTCGCGTGCGCCGAACTCGATCCGGAAGACCAAGGTCCTGATGCGCGATGCGGAGCGCTTGTGGACGCTGATGCAGGCCGAGGGCGAGGCCTTCGGTTCGCAGATGCGCAGCCCCGAGGCCATGGAGGCCTTCATGGCCTTCAGCCAGAAGCGTGCGCCCAACTTCGGCTGACCGATTGCGGCGCGCGCGCCGCGGGCGTAAAGGCGCGCGCCCATGTCCGCCATGCCCGCGCCCCTGAACCCGATCTCAGTGGAACCCGAGACCGCCGCCGACGGCGCGGAGGTGCTTGCCTTGGTCGACGCCGCCTTCGGTCCGGGGCGCCTCGCGAAGACTGCTGAACGCCTTCGGGAAGCGTCTTCCGCAGCCTGCGGTTTCGTCGTCCGTGAGGGCGGTCGGGTGATCGCCTCGGTTCGGCTTTGGCGCATCGACGTCGGCGCGACGCCCGCGCTGTTTCTCGGTCCGATCGCCGTGGAAGCTCAGGCGCGAAAGGCCGGTCTTGGGACGGCCCTCATCGAAGCCGCCCTGCAGTGCGCGGTCGGCGAAGGCGCCGGCGGGGTGCTGCTCGTCGGAGACCTGCCCTACTTCCAGCGCTTTGGCTTCGACGCGATTTCCGGCGTCGCCTTGCCGGGGCCCGTCGACCCGCGACGCGTGCTCTGGCGACCGCTCGGGGTCGCCGCGCCGGTCGGCGCCGTCATGGGCGTGCGTGACTGACGGTTTGCACCGGGCGCGACAGCGCCTAGCTTTCGCGAATGACGGACCGCGCTCCCCCTGACGCCCTGAGCCGGATCGCCGCGGCGACGCCGCGCGGCCTGCCCCCCGTCCACCTGTGGAATCCCCCGCATTGCGGCCGGATCGACATCGTCATCCGCGCGGACGGCGCCTGGCTGCACGAGGGCTCACCCATCCGCCGGCCTGAGCTGGTGCGCCTGTTTTCCACCGTCCTGCGCAAGGACGCCGACGGCTACTGTCTGGTGACGCCGGTCGAGAAGTTGACGATCGAGGTGGAGGATCTGCCGTTTCGCGCCGTGACGGTCGATCGCCGCGACGCGCTCCGCTTCACCACCGACATGGGCGACGTCGTCGACGTGGACGCCGACCACCCGCTGGTGGTGGATCACGGGCCTGACGGGCAGCCGGCGCCGCGCGTGCGCGTGCGGGGCGATCTCTGGGCGCGGGTCGTCCGGGCCGTCTTCTACGAACTGGTCGACGCCGCGGAGGTCGAACACGGCCGGCTGGTCCTGAACGTCGGCGAGGCGCGCCATGACCTCGGCGCGGTGGGGGACCCGGCGTGACTCCGGACGGCCTCGCCGCGGCCTTGCTGCCGCTGTCCAGCTGGCGCGCGGCCGACGAGCCGCGGGCTTCCGACTTCGATCTCAATCCCGGACTGATCCCGCCGTCGGAACCGCCCTCGGAAGCCGCGGTTCTGGTCGCCTTCACGCCGCGCGAACAGGGACCGACCCTGACGTTGACGCGCCGTGCCGACACCCTGGCGCGTCATACGGGGCAGATCGCCTTTCCTGGCGGCCGTCTGGACCCGGGTGAAGGTCCCGGCGAGGCTGCCATCCGTGAGGCGATGGAAGAGATCGGCCTGCCGCCCGGCGCCGTCCGGCTGCTTGGAACCGGCGACCGCTACCGGACGGGCACCGGCTATCTGGTGACGCCGGTGGTCGCCTGGGTCGACACCCTGCCGCGATTGACCGCCTCACCCGCCGAGGTCGCGGAGATATTCCACGTGCCGTGGGATTTCCTCTCCGATCCGAACAACCGACGACAGGACCATTACGATCTGGAGGGCGTGCGCCGGCAGTTCTGGTCGATCGACTGGCGGGAGCGGCGCATTTGGGGCGCGACTGCGGGCATGATCGTCGGGCTGGCGGAACGGTTGGGAAGAGCTGCGGCGGGGCGGGCGGCATGACGCGCGTCGACGCGCCATGGCTGCGTGATCCGGCCGCCTTGGCCGTCGTCGACGCCCTGACGGCGCAGGGCGGGGCGGACGGCGTGCGCTTCGTGGGCGGCTGCGTGCGCGACGCCCTGATGGGGCGGGACGGCGGCGACGTCGATCTGGCCACGACGCTGGAGCCGCCCCAGGTGATCGCGGCGCTCGGGACGGCCGGTCTGAAGGCCGTGCCGACGGGCGTGGAGCACGGCACGGTAACGGCCGTCAGCGCCGGTCGGCCATTCGAGATCACCACCTTGCGGCGCGACGTGGCGACCGACGGCCGGCGGGCCGTGGTCGCCTTCACGACGGACTGGGACGAAGACGCGCGCCGCCGCGATTTCCGGCTGAACGCCCTTTACGCCGATCGGAACGGAGCGGTCTTCGATCCTACCAAGGAGGGTGTCGCCGACGCTCTGGCGGGGCGCATCGTCTTCGTCGGCGACGCGCGTCGACGGATCGCGGAGGATCATCTTCGCATTCTCCGCTTCTTCCGTTTCTTCGCGTGGTTTGGTCGCGGCGTTCCGGATCCCGAGGGACTCGCCGCCTGTGCCGACATGGCCGAGGGGGTCGAACGACTGTCGGCGGAGCGGATCTCCGCGGAATTGGTCAAGCTGCTGGCCGCACCGGACCCTGTGCCGGCCGTGCGGGCCATGGCCGAGGCCGGGATCCTGAGCCGGGTTCTGGGCACGGAGGCCGACGTCGCGCGTCTGGCTCGCGTGCAGCCCCTGAGCGCAGATCCGCTGGTTCGCCTGTCCGCCCTCTGGCCGGACGACCGGGCGTTGGTGGCCGAAGCCGCCCGCCGGCTCCGCCTTCCGCGCGCCGCATGGAAGCGGCTGGAGGACGCGGCCGAAACCCTTCCCGCCGACGCCGCCGATCCGTCCGCCGCCCGCCGGCTCGTCTACCGGGTCGGGGCCCAGGCCGGGTGTGATCGCGCCCTGAAGTCGGCCGACCTGACGGCACGCGACAGCGTGCTGGACGTCGCCCGCAGCTGGACGCCGCCGCGCATGCCCGTGAGTGGCAGGGACGTGGCGCGCCTGGGCGTGGCTCCGGGGCCCGACACCGGCGCCGTGCTGCGCGCCTTCGAGAGCTCCTGGATGGCCGACGACTTCCCGCCCGGAGACGTCGACGCACGTCTGGCCGCCGCCGTCAGCGCCGTGCGCGGGTCAGCACCGTGATCACCGGCCGGTGGTCGGAGCCGTTCGGGGCGCCCACCTTCCGCGACGCCACCGCCACGTCGGGGCTGAGCCAGACGTTGTCGATGCCGATCCCGAGCCATGACGGCAGCGTCGACGGCCACGTGCCGGGAAACGCCGGCGCGGGGGCCATGCCGCTGCGGGCGGCGAACGATCGGCCGATGCGGGCGTCCGTCACGCTGTTGAAGTCGCCGGCGACGACCCGCGCCGCGCCGGGATGCGCCGCGACCGCCTCGCCGAGCGCCTCGATCTGCCGGATCTGCTCCCACTGAATCTGGTACGGCCACGGCCGCGTCAGATGCACGGCGGTCACGCGCAGCGGTCCCAGCGGCGAACGTACCGTCGTGGTCTGGGCGTGGACGCCGGCTTCCTCACGCAGCGGCGTGAGCGGCCAGCGGGACGCCACCACGGTGCGGGCGCCCCTTCCGCGCCAGTCGATGCGCGGCGAGGCCACGCGGTGGGGCAGGTCCGGCGTCAGCTCCGCGATCGCGCCGTAGGGCACGTCGCTGGTCTCGATCAGGATAACGACGTCGGGTTTTGCCTGCGCGATGCTGTCGCGGATGGCCGCGACGTCGTCGTTCCCTACCCAGAGGTTGGCGGAATAGAGCCGCACCGTCGGTGCGCCGGCCTGCGGCTCCGTCCGGGGCGGGAAAGCCTGGGGCGCCGCGGCGAGGGCGCAGGCCGCCGTCACGACCGCGCCTGCAATCAAGCTGCGGCGCCGGCGAAGCAGGCACAGCAGAAGCGTCACGGCCAGCGCCGCCACGGCCGCGGGGGCGGAAAACTGCGCCGCGAGGTCGAACCATCGGTGGCCGACGCCGGCCAGATCGGCGGCCGCGATCGCCGCCGGCGGGGACAGGGCCGCGGTCGTGGCCAGTCCGGCCACCACGGTCTGCGCGCGAACGGGAAAACGTGACATGGTGAACGGCGCTTGAGCTTGGGCGTTACGGCCGGCGGGCAGGGAGACCGGACGCATGGCGCGCCGCAGCATCGCCGATATCGAGAAGATCTGGCTGAATGTCGACCGTCTGAAGAAGACGTCCGACCGTGTCGTGGGCTTCGGTCCGTTCGGCATCGGGCTGGACGGCCTGCTGACGTGGATACCGGTCGTCGGCACCGCCTACACCGTCGGCGCGGCGGGATGGCTGCTGATGCAGGCGGTGAAGGCGAAGGCCCCGGCCGGCACGGTCGTCCAGATGCTGGGCTATCTGGGCCTCGACAGCGCCACGACGGCCATCGGCGAGGTGCCTTTTCTGGACTTCGTGCCCAGCGTGGTCGACGTCCTGTTCCCGGGCCACCTGCTGGCGGCGAAGGCGCTCCAGAACCACATCGAGACCACCCACTGGGTCGAAGGTTCCTATGCCGACGCACGCGCCAGCGGGGAGCACGACCGCCACGTCGAGAAGGTGCGCGGCGACCGCAAACTGAAGCGGATCGTCTATCTTCACGACTGACCGCGGCTTGACGGGCGCCCTCTGGAGCGGCCAAGTCGCGGCAGGGCCGCCAGCGTCCGCAGGGGATTGATTTTGAACGTCAGCCTGACCCGTGACGAACTGAGCGCGGCGCTTTCCCGCGTGGGCCAGGGAGATCGCGCCGCCTTTCGTCGCGTCTATGAATCCACCTCCGCGAAGCTGATGGGCGTCTGCCTGCGTATCTTGTCCGACAGGCAGCTCGCCGAGGACGTCTTGCAGGAAACCTACGTCGCCGTGTGGAACAAGGCCGGGGCTTTCGACGCCTCGCGCGCCAGCCCCATCACATGGCTGGTGACCATCGCCCGCAACCGCTCGATCGACCGCCTGCGCTCGGGCGCGGCGATCCGCAAATCGGTGCCCGTCGACGAGGCTTTCGGCCTTGCTGACGACGGCGCCCCGGCAGACGCCCTCGTCGAGGGCAAACAGCAGGCCGTGCGTCTCGCCGGCTGTCTGGATGAGCTGGACGTCCGTACGTCCGCCGCCATCCGGACCGCCTTCTTCCAGGGCGCGACCTATGAGCAGCTGGCTGCCGCCGAGGGCACGCCCCTCGGCACGATGAAAAGCTGGATCCGTCGCGGTCTGCTTCGGCTCAGGGCCTGTCTGGAAAGATGAGCGACCTTCCCCTGACCCCCGCCGAGGATGAGGACGCGCTGGCCGCGGAACTGTCGCTGCGCGTCCTGTCGGAGGCCGAGGAGGCCGCCGCCCGTGCGCGCGCCGGCGCGGACCCGGCCTTCGCGCGTCGGGTCGAGGACTGGGACGAGCGCTTCGGCGTGCTGGCGGACGAGATCGCGCCGGCAGCACCGGGCCAAATGGTGTGGCCGCGCGTGGATTCCGTCACGGGGGCGGCGAACGACCCGCGTCCGGCCCTGCGCTTCTGGCGCCGCTGGGCCGTGGGCTCGACCGCGCTGCTGGCCGCCAGCCTGGCGGCGGTCGTCTTCCTCGTTCTGCGTCCTGAGCCTGTCACGCCCGCGCCTGCCGTCGGTCCCATCACCCGGGTGGCGACCCTGACGCTGGAGGACGGCGGCGTGGCCATGACCCTGGCCTATGATCCGGCGACCGGGGAGCTGTACCTCGCGCCGACCGACAAGATGCAGGGTGACCCTCGCGTGCCGCACTTGTGGCTGCTGCTGCCGGAAGGCGGAGTGCGGCTGGTCGGGGCCATCGACGGCTCCGCGACCTCCCGCCACACGCTCAGCGGCGTCGTGCACGACCTCGCAGGTCAGGCCGCGCAGGTGGCCGTGTCGATGGAGCAGCCCGGGCATACCCCCGAGGTCGATTCGCCCGACGGTCCCGTGGTCGCCAGCGGCAGTCTGCAACAGCTCTGACGCGCGCATCCGGCGTCACGACGTCCTCGTAGTTGCGGCGACGGACCCGTCGGTCGTCTCCCTTCGGGCGCCGCCGGGGACCGTCTGACGGGGAGGCCGGTCCAAGCCCTTCCTCGGTCTCCCCGTCGCCCATGCGCGCGAAAACCCGCCGTCGTTATGACGACCCGCGCCGAAATCCGCATTTGCAACAAGGGGCGTCCGACGATTTCGCGGCGCACGCCGTCGTCGCTCGCCTCACGAAGCAGCCTGCTCCCGACATCAGAACGGGAGCCCACGCATGTCCGACGATTTTTCCGCCCGCCTGGGCCTGCCGTTTCTGGCGGGCGGGCAGTTGCAGAAGCACGTCACCCTGAACGCGGCCCTGTCGCGTCTCGACGCGCTGGTCCACCTCGCCGTGCACAGCCGGACGATTTCGACCCAGCCGGAAGACGCGGTCGACGGCGACGCCTGGCTGCTGCCGTCGGGCGCGACCGGCAGCGCGTGGGGTCTCATGGCCGAGGGCGCCGTCGCGGCTTTCCAGGACGGCGGCTGGGTGCGTCTGGATCCGCCGCCGGGCGCCCTCGTCCTGATCTCCGACGAGGGAAGCGCGGTGATCCGGACGGAGGCGGGATGGGCGGCGCTGGGAGAGGTGCTGGGCGCGCTGGACCAGCTCGATGGCCTGGGCGTCGGCACGGCCGCGGACGACCTCAACCGTCTCGCCGCGCGGCTGAACGGCGCCCTGTTCACCGCGCTGACCGTCGGGGACGGCGGCACGGGCGACGTCCGTCTGTCCGTCAACAGGGAGGCGGACGGCGACGTGGCTTCCGTCGTCTTCCAGTCGGCCTATTCGGGACGCGCGGAGATCGGACTGGTCGGAGACGACCGGCTGTCGCTGAAGGTCAGCGCCGACGGCATGACGTGGCACGAGGCACTGGGCGTCGATCCCTCCGACGGGCGCGTGGCTTTTCCGCTGGGGGCCGGCCGGCATGAGACGACGGTCCTGACGACGTCCGGAACCTACCTGCCGCCCGCATGGGCCCGCGAGATCAGGGCCGTGGCCATCGGCGGCGGCGGCGGCGGTGGCGGCGGTCAGGGAGGGCCGGCATCCACGCTTCGCATGGGTGGCGGCGGGGGCGGCGCGGGCGGCCAGGCCGACGGGACCTGGCCTGCGGCGGCGCTGGCCGGCTCACTGTCGGTCACGGTCGGCGCCGGAGGCGAAGGGGGCGCAGCCGGCCTTGCCGGCGGACATGGCGGCCAAAGCTCGGTCATGGTCGCCGGCGCGGTCGTCCTGCGGGCGTTCGGCGGCGGCGGCGGATCGGCCGACGGCGTCGGCGGCGACGGCGGCCTGGCGGTTCGGCCGGCCAACGGCGGCGGACCCAGCTATCCGTCGGCCCCCGCCAGCAACGGCATCTCGTCCGTCAACTGGGAGGGGCCCGGCGGCGGCGCGGGCGGCGGAGCCGTCGGCGCCTCGAACGTGGCCCAGCCGGGAGGCGGCGGCGGGACCGGCGCGGTGATGTCGGTGAACGCCTCCGGCGGAGACGGCGGAGCAGGAGCCGCGGGGACGCCGGGCGCGGACGCACCCGCGCCGGATCTGTGTCGCGCGGGAGGCGGCGGCGGAGGCGGGGGGGGCGAGGCCGCCGCCACGGGGCGGGCAGGCGGCTCCGGCGGCTTGTGGGGCGGCGGTGGCGGCGGAGGCGGCGGCGGGCTGTCGACCGGCGGGACCGGCGGCGCCGGCGCGGCGGGCGTCGTCGTCATCACGGCGGTGGGGTGAGCCATGGACGCGACCGCATCTCGCGACCCCCTCGGCGTCCCTGACCCCGAGCTCTGGGAGCTGCCGGATCACCTGACGTGGGAAGAATGTCTGGAAGAGACGTCCTTCCCCGCCCGGCGCCCGGATCGTTCCGAAGACGGGGAGTCGTCGCTTTGAGCCCGCTTTCCGAAACGGTCCCGCCGCTGGCGGAAGGTCGCTGGCTGTGGCGTCGGCTGTTCGTCTTCCTGACGGCCGCCGGACTCCTCCGTCTGCTGGAGCGCGTCCTCGACCGCATGGACGCCGCGACGGCCGCCCGCGCGGCGGATGGCGTGCTGATGCTGCTCGGCCTCACCGTGGTGCTCTACCTCGTCGCGCCCACGGCCCAACAGCTGATCGCCTTCGTCGCGCAGCTGCGACGGGGGATGCGCGCATGAGCTTCCGTCTGTCGGAACGATCCCGAAGCCGCCTCGTCGGCGTGCACCCGGACCTGGTCGGCGTGGTGGTCGAGGCGTTGGCACACACCCCCGTCGACTTCATGGTGACCGAGGGCCTCCGCTCGCCGCGACGTCAGGCGGAGCTGGTGCGGGCGGGCGCCAGCCGCACGTTGAACTCGCGGCACCTGACGGGACACGCCGTGGATCTGGCCGCCTTCGTCGACGGGCAGGTGCGGTGGGACTGGCCGCTCTATCCCCGCATCGCCGGCGCCATGAAGGCCGCCGCACGTCGACGGGGCGTGAGCCTGATCTGGGGCGGCGACTGGCCGCGCCTGCGCGACGGGCCGCATTTCGAACTCGACCGGAAGGTCTACCCATGACGCCCGCCTCGCTTCGACGCCTTCTTCTGTCCGGGGGCGCGCTGGCCCTCGCAGGAGTCGTCACGGTGCTGCTGGTGGCGCCCGCCCTCGGCTTCCGCTGGGATCCGTTCAACCGCGCGGACCGCCGCATCTCCGAACTCGAGGCTCGCCTTCAGCGGGCCGAGGCCGCCGCTTCGGCGGCCGCCCGGCTCGCGGCCGAGGAGGCGGCCCAAGGCGCGCGCCTGGAAACCCACTACCGCACCAAGGCGGACGCGGACCGCGTGGTCGCCGATCTCGCCGTCATGTCCACGGAGGCTTCAGATGCCCGGCAACCCCTGTCCCCTGATCGCGCCGCTCGCCTTCGCGACGCTGACCGCCGCCTGTGCGGCCTCGCCCCCGAGCTCTGCAGGCCCACACCTCAGCCTCCCGGCCGCCATCACGACGCCGTGCCGCCTGCCGGTTCTCCCTGACGCACCGACCCACGGCGATCTGGAGAGGGTCTATGTGGAGCGCGGCGCGGCCATCGTCGCCTGCGACGGCGCACGGAGGCTGGCCGTCGACGCCCTGGAGGCCGAGCGTGCGCTGACGCGCCCCTGACCGGGCAAATTCTGCCCGCCGTCCCGGCAGAATATGCCGGCCTCGACCCCACGCCCGGCACAAGTTGCCGGGCGTTCGACGTGGTGAATCAGAAGTACCGCAGCAAATACAACGACAACCCGGACGCCGCCGAATCGGTCCGCTGGCCCCGACCTTGCTGCGAAGACTGCCGAGCAAAACGCTCCCGGCAGCCAAAATGGCGTCGGACACCTTGAAAGAAGGACTACGTGCCATGTCGCTGAACAGCGTCAACACGAACGTGGGCGCCATGATCGCCCTGCAGAACCTGCAAACGACCAACTCCGAACTCGGCGTCGTTCAGGCTCGCATCAACACCGGCAAGAAGATCGCCTCGGCCAAGGACAACGGCGCCATCTGGGCCATCGCCCAGGGCCAGCGTTCGGAAATCGGGGCCCTGAACGCCGTCAAGGACAGCCTTCAGCGCGGCCAGTCGGCCACGGACGTGGCCATCGCCGCCGGCGAATCGGTCTCGGACCTGCTGGTTCAGCTGAAGGAGAAGGCGCTGTCGGCCACCGACACGTCGCTGACCACCTCGGCCCGCAAGGCGCTGAACGAGGACTTCAAGTCCATCCGCGACCAGATCGCCACGGTCGTCAGCAATGCGTCGTTCAACGGCGTCAACCTGCTGAACAACTCGACGGGCACGAACGGGTTCAAGGCCCTGTCGAACGCCACCGGTTCGACCATCAAGGTGGCGGGTGAAAACCTGTCGCTGGGCGGCGCCAACGTGACCCTGGCCGCCACGGCGACCATCGGCACCTCGACGCTGGCCACCTCGGCCCTGACCACGATCAACACCTCGATCAACAACGTGTCGGCCGCCCTGGCTCGCCTGGGCACCGGCTCGAACTCGCTGGGCACTCACCTGAAGTTCGTGAGCAAGCTGCAGGACACGATCGAGACCGGCGTGGGCAACCTCGTCGACGCCGACCTGGCCAAGGAAAGCGCTCGGCTCCAGGCGCTGCAGACGAAGCAGCAGCTGGGCGTGCAGGCGCTGTCCATCGCCAACTCGTCGACGTCGATGCTGCTCGGACTCTTCCGCTAAGGGCAGACCCAAGACGTACGGCGGGCGGTTCCTTCGGGATCCGCCCGCCGGCACGTCCGGAAAGCCCTCCAGAAGGAGGCGCCGGCCCGACCGGCCGGTAAGGAGAGATGGATACAAATGCCAAGGTAGCCCGCATCGCCCCGGTCGCCGCCCCCTCGGGCGCCGCGACGTCGGGCGACTTCGACCGCTCGCCGGCTTCGCAACAGGCTGACGACGCGGCCCGGTACAGGCTTGTGATCGAGGAGGGCCCCAGCGCCGGCTCCTACATCTACAAGACCTTGGACCGGTTGACCGGAGAGGTCGTGCGGCAGCTGCCGCGCGAGAAGGTCGTCGAACTGATGCAGGGCCCGCACTACGCCTCAGGCTCGGTGATCGACACCAGCGCCTGACGCGCCGGGATCCTCCGATCCGCCGCCGCGCCGCCTGCCGGGCCGCGCGGGTTTCGTCGTGGTGAATCGACGTTAACCATACGCACACGACTCGCCCCATAGCCTTGAGCCGAACTCAAAGAGGCTCGGGGCCGGATGACGAACAGCGTCCACACCAACACCGCCGCTCAGATCGCGCTGCAGAACCTGTCGCGCACCAACGACCGGCTGGGCGACGTCCAGGGGCGCGTCTCAACCGGGCTGAAGGTCCAGGGCGCCAAGGACAACGCCGCCATCTGGGCCATCGCCCAGGGCCAGCGCGCGGACATCTCCTCGCTGGGCGCGGTGAAGCAGAGCCTCGACCGCGCCACCGCCATCTCGGACGTCGCGCTGGCGGCGGGCGAAAGCATCTCGGACCTGCTGAACCAGCTGCGCGAAAAGGTCGTGGCGGCCAAGGACCAGTCTCTGGGCACCCAGTCCCGCCAGCTGCTGAACAACGACTTCCAGGCGCTGCTGCGGGCCATCAACTCGGCGATTCAGAACGCCACCTTCGACGGCGCCAACATCTTCAACAACACGGTCACCGGCGGAATCCGCTTCCTCGCCAACTCCGACGCGACCCAGACCGTGACGCTGTCGGCCAAGAACCTGACGCTGGGCGGCGCGATCATCGAGGTGTCCCTGTCCAACTCGCTGCTGACCATCACCGGCGCGACGTCGGCGCTGAACAGGCTGGATGACTCGATCACCCAGCTGAATTCAGCGCTGGGCGACATCGGCGCGCAATCCAAGCAGATCGCGGCTCACGCCAAGTTCGTCAGCAAGCTGTCGGACACGCTGGAGTCGGGCGTGGGCAATCTCGTCGACGCCGACCTGGCGAAGGAGAGCGCGCGGCTTCAGGCCCTGCAGGTGCAGCAGCAGCTGGGCGCGCAGGCGCTGTCGATCGCCAACCAGGCGCCGCAGGTCATCCTGTCGCTGTTCCGCGGCTAGGTCAGCGGCGCGAGGCGTAGGTCAGCCCGCCTGACCGGGCGCCGATCTGGATCGGCCCGGGCCTTGCGCGCGGGCCGGGTTTGGCGGCGAGGCCGTACAGGGACAGCAGGGCGGCGAAAAGCGAACGCGGACGGATCATCGCATCATACCTTTCGGCGGTGGTGACGGATCGGCGGCGTCTTAACGAATCGGTGCGAACACCGTTCCGCAGGCGGACGTTAACGCGTCGTCAGCACCGATCGAAGACCCTGAACGCAGGCGTCCACATGATCGACAACACCTATCTTCTGGGCCTCTTCGGCGGGACGTCGTCGTCCTCCGGCTTCGGCGCGTCCGGCGCGCCGGTGGTGAAGAAGCGTCAGCCGACCGCTCCGTGGTCGACCGGCGCCGTCGTGCCCCAGGCCGACGAGCGGGTTCGCGCCGCCCTGGGCGGCCGCAGGGTCGTAGACGAGGACGCCTATGCGCTCGACGCGACGGATGCGTCAGGCGACTACAAACGGCTGTTCGCGTTGTACCAAGGCCTCGAAACCCTGACCGCGCTCACCAACCGCGCCTCGGTCAAGGGAATCTCCACCTCCGAACTGGCCCTGCTGCAGAAGCGCTTCGGCTCCGGCCTGTCTGAGATCGGGACGTGGCTCGGGGGCGCGGAATTCCAGGACGTGCGCATGGTCCAGGGCACGACCGCCGCGACCTCGAAGACCACGACGGCCGTGCGCCGCGACTCCGCCGTGTCGATCACCGCGCCGATCCACGAGGGCGCCGCCGATCAGGTCGTGGCCGCCTTTCAGGGCGACGTCGCCTTCACCATCGGCGTCCGTAAGACCGTGGGCGCGACCACGACCACGACGCCGATCCAGATCGACCTGGCCGACATGGGCGCGACGCCCCGCACGCTCGACGCGGTCCTGAAGCACGTCAACGACGCGCTTCAGGCCGCCGGCGTCGAAACACGGCTCGGACGCGAGGCGATCAAGGCGGAGCCGAAGACAGTGACCGTCAACGGCAAGGCCGTGACCCTTCCGGCGGGACCCGATCGCTGGGCGCTGGCCGTCCGGGGCACGCCGTCCGAGACCGTCTCCTTCTCCGAGGCCGCGCCCCGCGACGCCGTTTACGTGGTGCAGGCTTCGGGCAAGGGCGGCCTGCATGAAGTTCTGAAGTTCCAGTCGGACCAGGGCGGCGGCGCGCCGGCCACGTCGGCCCGGGTCGGCGAGACCCAGTGGGTCGACGGCCGCGTCTCCCAGACGGCCCTGCCCGAAGGCTACTCGGCCGTCCGCGCCTCGGCCGCCACTTCCGACGGCGGTCTCTGGCTGGTGGCGGACGTCGACGGGGCCGTCGCGGACCAGGCGATCAAGGGTGCGTCCGACGTTGCGCTGGTGAAGCTGGATTCGGCCGGGCGGGTGGTGTCGACGCGCACATTGGGTGCGGCCGGCAAGGCCAACGGCTACGCCCTGTCCGTGGCGCCTGACGGCCGGGTGGCGGTGGCGGGCTCGGTGGTCGGCGCCCTGGAGCCCGGCAAGTCGGGAGACGTGCCGACGGACGCCGACAGTTTCGTCACCATCTTCGACGCCGCGGGCGTGGAACAGTGGAGCCAGCGCCGCGGCGCCCGGGCCGCGGACGAGGCGACGTCCGTCTCCTTCGCCGCCGACGGGACCGTCGTGGTCGCCGGTCGGGCGAAGTCGGCCATGACCGGCGGGGCGTCCCTTGGCGGCTGGGACGGCTACGTCCAGAGCTTCCGCGCCACCCAGCCCTATCCGGGCGCGGCCTTCGCCGCCGCCCCGGTGGGCGTCGCCCAGTTCGGCACCTCCGCGGAGGACTCCGTCTCCGCGTCAGTGGCCGTGGGTCAGGACGTCTTCACCACGGGCGTCGAGGATGGGCGCCTGATCGTGCGCAAATGGACCCTCGACGCGGCGGGCAAGCCTGCCCTGGCCGCCCGGCGCGATCTTGGCGTGGCCGGCGGCCAGCCGGCCGGGATCGCCGTCGAGGGCGGGCGCGTCGTCGTCTCTGGAACGACCCACAACGCCGCGCTCGACGCCGGAACGCCACTGAACGCCCATTCCGGCGGGACCGACGCCTATCTCTTGACGATGGGGTCGGACCTGGCGCCCGGGACGAACGATCGGCTCACCTATTTCGGAGGGTCCGGCAACGACGACGTCGCCGACGTAAAGGTGCACGACGGCAAGGTGTGGATCACCGGGGTCTCCGATCGACCGGCGGACGCGAAGGCGGAGGCGCCGACGCGCGGATATCTGGCCCGCCTCGACGCCTTGACGGGCGTCGTGGAATGGACCCGCGACTGGGCAGGGGAGGGCGATCAGGCCAGGCCCGCGACCCTCGCCGTGGCCGCCGGCGCCGCCGGCGTGCTGGACCGGCTGGGCCTGCCCCGCGGCGATGTGGTCCAGTCGGATTCGAAGCGTCTGGTCGAGGCGACGTCCCTCCGGCCCGGAGATCGCTTCTACGTGAGCCCGCCCGGCGGCGGCCGCACGGTGGCCGTCACCATCGACGCTCGCGACACCCTGCAGACGCTCGCCCGCAAGATCGAGGGGGCGGCGCTCGGCAGGCTCAAGGTCACCGTCGCCTCCGACGCCGCCAAGGCGGACGGGGCCCCCGGGCTGGACGCCACCTTCGCGGGGCTGCAGCGCCTTTCGATCATGGCCCGCGACGGCCGCGAAGGCGCCGTCTTCACGGCGGGAGAGCCGGGCCGCGACGCGCTGGCCGGTCTTGGACTGTCCGCGGGCTTCGTCGGGCCGACCGCGCAGGAGGGCGAGGCGAAGACGTTCGGGCTGAACCTCCCCCGCACGCTTTCGCTGGGCGACGCCGACGCCGTGAAGGCCGCCGGCGAACGGCTGCAGGCCGCCATGAAGGCCGTGCGCGACGCCTATCGCGCCCTGAACCCAACCACGACGACGTCCTCGTCGTCAGGCGCCGTTCCGGCCTATCTGAGCAATCAGCTGGCCAACTACCAGGCCGCCCTGGCCCGTCTCGGCGGCTGACCGGCGGTCGGCGGGGTTGCGGTTGACGCCCCCCGCGTCGGCGGGTCATTGAGGGGCAAGCCTCCGCGAGCGAACCCATGGCCACGCCGTCCGACAACCGAGTCTTCCTGATCGCCGGCGGCGCCGCCGTGCTGGTCGTGGCCGTCTCGCTGGCTCTTTGGTTCGGCCGGGGCCCGGCCCAGACCGAGGCGCCCCCGGCCGCTCAGGGCGGCCTGACCGTCGACGTCGCCGACGCGCCGTCGCTTGAGAGCACCCGCGAACTTCGCTGCTTCGTGGCCGGCCGCTTCGTGGGCATGGCCACCCTGGCCCAGTGCGCCGAGCGCAACGGCCTCGCCACCGACGCGCTGGACGTCGGCATCGACGAGACCGGGGCCCTCGCGGCCGCGCCCACGGCCTCGCTCGCGCCGCCCCCGGTCGAGCCGACCGAACTGATCGATCAGGAGCCGCTGCCGGACCTGCCGCCGGTGACCGACGCCGGTCAGCCCGTCGCCCCGGCGGGCGAAAGCTGCCTGCGCCATGTCGGCGGCGACTGGCGTGCCGTGTCCTCAAGCATGAGCCTGTCGGCCTGCGTGCAGGCCCTGTATTCCGGCACCTGCGTGCGCCCGGGCGACGCCCTCTACGGACGCTGGGGCAACACCACGCTGCGCCTCGTCCCGGGCCGCGTCGAACGGTCGGAGAACAACGCCGACTTCCGCACGTTGGTCGAGCAGGACCGCCGCTGCAATCTGGGCCCGATCAACTGATGCGCCTGATCCCTCCGGCCGCCGCGGCGGCGCTGACCGTCCTCGCCGCCGCCTGCTCCAGCGCCGTCGAGGCGCCCTACGATCCGGGCGTCTGCTACTACGTCGTGCCGGACGAGGCGGCGGAAAACGGGCTTCGCTTCAACGTCGTCGCCCGCGACCAGCCGCAGATGGAGCACTGCGCCGCACGTCTCGAGGAGATGCGCCTGCGCTTCGTCGGTCTCGGCGGCTCGAACCGCGAGATCATGGGCTCGTATCAGGGCAAGTTCATCTTCATCGACGCCACCGGGGTGAAGGTCGGCGACACGCTGACGGGCGGGCGGTACTTCTTCCTGGCACGGGCGCCGGGCGGGCAGCTGGCCATCCCGGGCGCGATCCAGCGCGACATCGACGGCCGGCCGATCGGCGTCATCGCGCCGCCGCCCGAGCCCGCGGCGAACTGATCGGAACAAAGTTGGAACATCCGGCGCGCTGCGCTATGGGTTCCGGGTACTTCAGAACGAGGAGCGTCCCATGGCGGGCAGCGTCAACAAGGTCATTCTGGTCGGCAATCTGGGCAAGGATCCGGAAATCCGCTCGCTGAACAACGGCGACCGCGTCGCCAACCTGTCGCTCGCGACCTCCGAGACGTGGCGCGACAAGTCGTCGGGCGAGCGCAAGGAAAAGACCGAGTGGCACCGCGTGGTGATCTTCAACGACAACATCGTGAAGGTCTGCGAGAACTACCTGAAGAAGGGCTCGACGGTGTATGTCGAGGGCTCGCTCCAGACCCGGAAGTACGAGCAGAACGGCGTCGAGAAATACACCACCGAGGTCGTGATCCAGCGCTTCAACGGCAACCTGACCATGCTGGGCGGCCGCGCCGAGGGCGGCTCGATGGGCGGCGGTCGGTCCGACGACGACTACGGCTTCTCCGGCGGTCCCGCGGCCAAGTCGTCGGGGCCCAAGGAAAGCTACGACCTGAACGACGACATCCCGTTCTGATCGATCCGTGGGGCGGGGGATGCAGCGCCGCGTCCTGATCCTCGGCGCGGGCGGCTTCATCGGGGCGCAGGTCGCCGCCGCCTTCGACCGCGCCGGCTGGCGGGTGCGCGCTTCGGCACGACGACCGGCGGCGTCGTCCCTGCGCGCGCCGGGGTTCGAATGGGTGGCGCTGGACTTCGCCGATCCGGGGGCCGAGTGGGCCGGAGCCCTCGCCGGCGTGGACGCCGTGATCAACTGCGTCGGCGCGCTTCAGGACGGGGCCGATGACAGCCTGACCGCCGCCCACGTGGACGGCCCCGGTCGGATGATCGCGGCCATGCATGCCGCCGGCGTGCGTCGACTCGTCCACGTGTCCGCCGTCGGCGCCGACGACGCGGCCGACACCGACTACGCCCGCACCAAGGTGGAGACCGAGCGCATGGTCGTCGCTTCCGGGCTGCAGTGGGTCATCCTGCGGCCCTCGCTGGTGATCGGGCGGGGCGCGTTCGGCGGCACCGGCCTGATCCGCGCCCTGGCGGCCTTCCCGCTCGTCATTCCCGTGGTCGGCGGGCAGCAGGTGTTCCGACCGATCTTTGTGGAGGAGCTGGCGCAGGCGATCGTCGCCGCGACCGACGCGCCCGCCGGCCTGACCGCCGACCTCGGCGGCCCGCAGGCGGTGACGCAGGCCGAGCTGCTGCGGAAACTTCGCGCGTGGCTCGGGCTGCGCCCGGCCCCCGTCTGGCGCGTGCCGCTCACGCTCGCCCGCCCTGCGCTGGCCGTCGGCGACGTTCTGGGCCGCCTCGGCTGGGCCTCGCCGCTTCGCACCACGTCGCTGGCGCAGATGGCCCATGACGTCGCCGGCCGCGACGCGCCCTGGCCCGCCGCGTTTGGCGCACCGCCGCGCGGCCTTGACGCCGTGCTGCGCCAGAACCCCGCCTCGGTGCAGGACGTGCACCATGCCCGGCTGTGGTTCCTGCGCCCCGTCGCGATCGTCACGCTCAGCCTGTTCTGGATCGCTTCCGGCCTGATCACCTTCGGACCCGGCTGGCAGGCCTCCGTCGCCACGCTGCAGGCCGGCGGCTTCGGCGCCCTGTCGCCCGCCATCGCCGGCGGCGGCGCGGTCGTGGACGTCCTGCTCGGCGTGGCCGTGCTGAAACGCTCATGGACCTCGCGCGCGGCCGTCGGCATGGCTTTGGTCTCGATCGGCTATCTGATCGCAGGCACGCTCAGCCTGCCGCACCTCTGGCTGGATCCGCTGGGCCCATGGCTGAAGGTCCTGCCGGGGGTCATGCTGGCCCTCTACGTCGCCGCCACCGAGGCCCGTCGCTGATGGACCTCTACTTCGCGGTGAAGATGATCCACATCCTGTCGGGCGCGGTCCTGTTCGGCACCGGCCTGGGAATCGCCTTCTTCATGGTCTGGGCCAACCGGGCGCGTGATCCTGCGGCCGTGGCCCACGTGGCCGGCACGGTCGTGGTGGCCGACGCCCTTTTCACCGCCGTCGCCGTGCTCGTGCAGCCGGTCAGCGGCCTGATCCTGATCCGGCTTCAGGGCCACGCCCTGACCGAGCCTTGGCTGGTGTGGGCCTATGGGCTCTACGTCCTGACCGGCGCGTGCTGGCTGCCTGTGGTGGCGATCCAGATGCGCCTGCGCGACCTCGCCCGCGTTGCCGCCGCCGCCGGCGAACCCCTGCCGGAGCCCTACCACCGGCTTTACCGCATCTGGCTGGCCCTCGGTTTTCCGGCCTTCGGCGCCGTGCTGGGCATCTACTGGCTCATGATCGCCAAGCCCGGCTGACGTAACCGTTCGTCACCCGGTTTGACGCGCACGACGCGCACGCGCGTGCCATAGCCGGACGGTGACACAGCCTGCCTCGCATCGCCTGACCGCCCTCGAAATCGGGGCCATCGTCCTGATCGTGGTCATCTGGGGCGCGAACAACGCGGCGGCCAAGGTCGCCACGGAACAACTGCCGCCATTGTTCGCCGCCGCGCTCCGTTTCGGCCTCGCCGGACTGTGTCTGCTGCCTTTCGTGCGGCCGCCGTTCCCGAACTGGAAGAGCCTGCTGGTCATCGTGCTGATGGGGGGGCCCGTGCACTATGGTCTGATCTATCTCGGATTCTCTCTCGCGCATGACGTCAGTCCCGCCTCCGTCGCCACGCAACTGTGGATTCCGTTCACAGCCCTGTTCGCCTTCCTGATACTCGGCGAGCGTCTGACGGTGCTGGCGCTGTCAGGCCTCGTCGTGGCCTTCCTCGGCATCGCCTGGATGGCCGCCGACCCGCACGCGCTCGAGGACTGGAAAGCCATCGTCATCGTCGTCGGCGCCAGCGCGGCGTGGGCGCTGACGACGGTGGTCGCGCGCCGGACGACCTCCATCCCGCCGCTGAAGATGCAGGGCCTGCTGGCCCTGACCTGCGTGCCCACCCTGGCGGCCGGTTCCGCCCTGTGGGAGCGAGGTCAGTTTGAGGCCGCCGCTCAGGCGACGCCGCTGGTCTGGGGCACCGTTCTCTGGTCCGGACTGGCGTCGTCGATCGTGGCGACGACCCTGATGTTCTGGCTGGTCCAGCGGCGCGAGGCCGGACGCGTCACGCCCTACCTCCTCGCCACCCCGGTGGTCTCGATCCTGATCGGTGCGGTCTGGCTCGGCGACGTCCTGACCGTTCAGATCCTCACGGGCGCGGCCCTGACCATCGCCGGCGTCGGCGTGGTGGCCCTGGCCGAGCGCGGCCTGCGCGCCGGCGCGGCCAAGGCCTGAGCGTCAGCCCGCGGCCAGTATCCCGCACGCCACCCGGTCGCCGGCGCCGCCGATCGGCTGGGTGGTGTGATCGTCGGCGCTGGCGTGGATCACGATCGACGAGCCGTCCTCGTCCCAAAGCCACGCGCCCGGTCCGGTCGCCGAAATGCGCGCCCGCGGGGTGAAGACCTCGGCCATCACGCGGCCCTGGGCGTCGGCGTGGACGTTCGGCAGATCGCCGTCGTCAGGACCGGCTGCGTTCAGCAGGCCGTGCGGCTTGCCGCCTTCACCGCCGTGGATGTGCCCGCCGGCGCTGGTGAAGGCGCCTTCGCATTCGGCCTTCTGGTGCAGGTGGATGCCGTGCCAGCCCGGCGCCAGCCCCGTCGCCTCGACGCGGATCAGCAGACCCGTCGGCCCCTGCGTCAGGACCGCGCGGCCGACCCGCGCGCCCTGGGCGTTGACCAGCGTGGCCTCGCCGAAGTCGCCCAGCGGCGCCCGCTCCGCCGTCCCCATGGAGGCGCAGGCGCCCAGCGGCGCGGCGAGGCTGACGGCGAGGGCGGCGAGGGTCTGGCGACGCATGATTTTCTCCGTGGACGGCGGGCTCCGGACCGGCCCTTCGACTTGGCCTCAAAGGCCGATGAATGCTAGAAACCGGGGGCGCGGAACACGTTCCGATTCCGCCGGACGAAAGCCCGAATTCCTTGACCGACATCACTCCTGAGAACGGCGCCCCGCGGGGCGGCGACGTCGCCTCCATCACCATCGAGGACGAGCTCCGCAAGTCGTACCTCGACTATGCGATGAGCGTCATCGTCAGCCGTGCCTTGCCGGACGCGCGCGACGGCCTGAAGCCGGTGCATCGTCGCATCCTCTATTCTATGCACGACCTCAACATGTCGCCGGACCGCGCCTATTCGAAGTGCGCGCGCGTCGTCGGCGACGTGCTGGGCCGCTTCCACCCGCACGGCGACGCCTCGGTCTACATGGCGCTGGTGCGCATGGCACAGCCGTTCTCGATGGGGCTGATGCTGGTCGACGGCCAGGGCAACTTCGGCTCCGTCGACGGGGACATGCCCGCGTCCATGCGATACACCGAGTGCCGCATGGCCTCGGCGGCCACGGCCCTGATGGCCGACATCGACAAGGACACCGTCGACTTCCAGCCGAACTACGACGAGAAGGAACTGGAGCCGGTCGTCCTGCCGACCCGCATCCCGAACCTTCTGGTCAACGGCGCGGGCGGCATCGCCGTCGGCATGGCCACGAACATCCCGCCGCACAACCTGGGCGAGGTCGTCGACGCCTGTCTGGCGCTGCTGGACGATCCGCACATCGGCGACGACGCCCTGCTGGACATCGTGCCGGGCCCCGACTTCCCCACGGGCGGCGAGATCATGGGCCGCACCGCGCCGCGCAATGCCCTGCGCGACGGCCGCGGCTCGGTGGTCGTGCGCGGCAAGGCCTCGATCGAGACCATCCGCAAGGACCGCGAGGCCATCGTGGTCACCGAGCTGCCGTACCAGGTCAACAAGCAGAGCCTGATCGAGCGCATCGCCGAACTGGTCCGCGAGAAGAAGATCGAGGGCGTTTCCGACGTCCGCGACGAATCCGACCGCCACGGCATGCGCATGGTCGTGGAGTTGAAGCGCGACGCGTCCGGCGACGTGGTGCTGAACCAGCTGTGGCGCTTCACGGCCATGCAGAGCTCGTTCGGCGTCAACATGCTGGCGCTGAACCGCGGCCGTCCCGAGCAGATGGGTCTTCGCGCCCTGCTGGAGGCCTTCCTCGACTTCCGCGAGGAAGTGGTCGTCCGCCGCATCAAGTTCGAGCTGGCCAAGGCCCGTGACCGCGGCCACGTGCTGGTCGGTCTGGCCGTCGCCGTGGCCAACATCGACGAGGTCATCCACATCATCCGCTCGTCGGCCGACCCGTCGGAGGCGCGCGAGCGGCTGCAGGCCAAATCCTGGCCCGTCGGCGACATGATCGCCCTCGTCGAACTGATCGCCGACCCGCGCTCCATGCTGATCGACGGCGACAAGCTGAACCTGACGGACGAGCAGGCGCGGGCCATCCTGGCCCTGACCCTGTCCCGCCTGACCGGCCTCGGCCGCGACGACATCTTCGGCGAGGCGCGCGAGCTGGCCGGCACGATTCAGGGCCACCTGACCCTGCTCAGCGACCGCGCCAACATCCTGGGCGTCATCCGCGAGGAGCTGCAGGAGGTGAGGGACCGCTTCGCCGTCCCGCGTCGCACCCTGATCGGCGAGGGCGACGGGGAGATGGAGGACGAGGACCTGATCCCGCGCGAGGACATGGTCGTCACCGTCACTCACGGCGGCTACGTCAAGCGCGTCGCCCTGAACGCCTACCGGACCCAGCACCGGGGCGGGAAAGGCCGCAGCGGCGTGGCGATGAAGGAGGACGACGCCGTCGTCGGCGTCTTCTCGGCCTCGACCCACACGCCGGTGCTGTTCTTCGCCACCAACGGCAAGGCCTACAAGCTGAAGACCTGGCGCCTGCCGCTGGGCAATCCCCAGTCGCGTGGCAAGGCCTTCGTCAATCTGCTGCCGATAGAGCCGGGCGACACCATCATGAACGTCCTGCCGCTGCCGGAGGACGAGGCGACGTGGGGCGATTATGACATCATGTTCGCCACGCGCTCCGGCGACGTGCGCCGCAACAAGCTGTCGGACTTCGCCACCGTCAATCGCGCCGGCAAGATCGCCATGAAGCTGGAGGACGGCGATCACATGATCGGCGTCGGCCTCTGCACCGGCGAGGACGACGTCATGCTCACGACCGCGCTGGGTCAGGCCATCCGGTTCAAGGCCGACGACGTGCGCGTGTTCAAGGGCCGCGACTCGACCGGCGTGCGCGGCGTGCGTCTGGCGGAGGGCGACGAGGTCATCTCCATGGCCATCCTCGGCCGCGTCGATGCCACGCCGGAAGAGCGGGCGGCTTACGTCAAGCATTCCAACGCCATGCGCCGCGCGGCGAATGGGGAAGGTGAAGATGAGGTCGTCGTGGAGCAGGATGAGGACGCCGTGGCCGACGCCGTCCTGTCTGTCGAGCGGATCGCCCAGCTCGGCGCCGCCGAGCAGTTCATCCTGACCGTCACCGAGACCGGCTTCGGCAAGCGGTCTTCGGCCTATGAATACCGGCGCACGGGTCGCGGCGGCAAAGGACTGACGGCCCACGGTCTGGGCGGGCGCGCCGGCACGAGGCTGGCCGCCGCTTTCCCGGTCGAGGAGACCGACGACCTGCTGCTGGTCACCTCGGGCGGCCAGATGATCCGCACCCGAATGGACCAGGTGCGCATCGTCGGCCGCGCCAGTCAGGGCGTCACCATCTTCCGCACGGCGGAAGGCGAGAAGGTCGTCTCGGTCGAACGTCTGCCGGACTCGGGCGGCGACGAAGTCCCCTCGGACGTCGGCGAGGCGGGGGAGGGGGAGGGCTGACGCCCGCCCTCTTCATCGACGGCGTCCCCGCCACGGCGGAGGCCCTGACCCATCCCGCGCTGGTCAACCACGGCGCCTACACCTCGTTTCGTGTTCAGGCAGGCGGCATCAGGGGGCTGGACCTGCACCTGGCGCGGCTGGAGGCGGCGTCGATCGAGCTGTTCGGCGCGTCGGTCGGCGAAGACCGTCTGCGCGGCCTGATGCGCGACGCGCTGGGCGACCGGGTCGACGCCTTCGTGCGGATCAGCCTGTTCGCGCCCGAGATCACGCATCGGACCGTGACCTGGACCGGGCGCCCGCGGGTCATGGTCGGCGCGTTTGCGCCCCCGCCGCCCTTGGGCCCCGACGTCCGGGTCATGCCGCTGACCTACCTTCGGGAGGCCCCCCACCTGAAGCACGTCGCCACGTTCGGCCTGATCCGCGCCCGTCGCGCCGCGGCCCGGGCCGGCTTCGACGACGCCCTGTTCACCGACGCGGACGGCCGCGTTCTGGAGGGCACGTTGTGGAACGTCGGCTTCGTTCGCGGCGACGAGGTGACGTGGCCCGACGGCCCGAAACTGGAGGGCGTGACCCGCGCGCTCATCGCACAGGGTCTGGCGCACGTGGGCCTTTGCCAGAGGACGGCGACCGTCATGCTCGACGATCTGGACGGCTTCGATCACGCCTTCCTTTGCAACAGCGCCACGCCGGCCGCCGCCCTCGTCGCGATCGGCGACCGCGTCCTCGCGCCTGCTCCGGAGTTGATCGCGCGGCTGACGGCCGCGTGGTCGGAGTCGCCGCTGCAAAAAATCTGATAGGCCCGGCCCGAACGACCACGTGACCAAGCCCCGCGACGCCTGCTAGATCATGACGGAGCGGCACAGGGGACACCGCATGCGCATCGGGCTCTATCCCGGCACCTTCGATCCGATCACCAACGGCCACCTCGACATCATCGGCCGGGCCGTGAAGCTGGTGGACCGGCTGGTCATCGGCGTCGCCCGCAACGACGACAAGGCGCCGCTGTTCAACACGGACGAGCGGGTCGCCATGGTCCGCGCCGAGGTGGCCCACTTCGCCGACGTGGTGGAGGTTCGCCCCTTTGACAGCCTGCTGATGCATTTCGCCGAAGAACTGGATGCGACCGTCATCGTCCGCGGCCTGCGCGCCGTCGCCGACTTCGAGTACGAGTTCCAGATGACGGCGATGAACCAGCGCCTCAATGACGACATCGAGACCGTGTTCCTGATGGCCGATCCGCGGCACCAGGCCATCGCCAGCCGGCTGGTCAAGGAAATCGCCCGGCTGGACGGCGCGATCGACAGCTTCGTCAGCCCTGGCGTCGCCGCCGCCGTCCGGGCCAAGGTCAACATCGGGAAATGAGAATGAAGCTCGCCGCCTGCCTTTCCGTCGCCGCCGCCCTCACCGCCGGGGCGGCCTCGGCCCAGGACGTCTGGCGCACCGTCGATCCGGCCAACCTGCTGGTGATCGACACGGTTCATGGTCGCATCCTGGTCGAGATGGAGCCGCGGATGGCGCCGAACCACGTCGAGCGCGTGCGCACCCTGGCCGACAGGGGCTTCTACGACGGCGTGGCCTTCCACCGCGTCATCCCCGACTTCATGGCCCAGACCGGCGATCCCACGGGGACCGGCGCCGGCGGCAGCGACCTTCCGGACGTCAAGGCCGAGTTCGCCTTCCGTCGGGGCGCGGCGGACGGCTTCGTCGCTGTTCCGAACGCGGGCGCCGGCCTGGTGGGCCTGATGGGCTCCATGCCGGTGTCCAGCCAGCCCGACGCCCAGATGATGTTCACCGTGGACAAGCAGACGCCGGCCACCGGCCTCTTCTGCCCCGCGGTCGTGGGCATGGCCCGCTCGGGTCCGGTCGACAGCGCCAACAGCCAGTTCTACCTCATGACGGGGCGCAACGATCGGCTCAACGGGGCCTACACGCCGTTCGGGCGGGTGCTTCAGGGCATGGACGCCGTTCGCGCGCTGAAGGCGGGGGACGACGCCCGCGACGGCGCCGTCCAGGGCGAACCGGACCGCATGGTCCGCGTCCGCACCGCCGCCGCCCTGCCGGAAGGCGAACGCCCGGCGATCCGCGTGATGGAGCCCGCCAGCCCCACCTATCAGGCGTCCATCGAAACCGTCCGTACCGCCCGGGGGCCGGCGTTCAATGTCTGCGATCTCATGCCCACGGTTGAGGTGATCTCGTGAAGTCCCTGACGCTTCTCGCCGCTTCGGCAGCCCTCATCGCCTTCGGCGGAAACGCGAGGGCTCAGGATCCACGTCTGGGCGCCGCGCCCGGGCCGTCGGTCGCCGCGGTCGACGAAGCCGGCTGGCGTCGCGTGGCGCCGGAGAACCTGCTCCTGATCGACACCACGAAGGGCCGCATCATCCTGGAACTGATGCCCGAGGCGGCGCCCCAGCATGTGGAGCGCATCCGGCTCCTCTCCCGGCTCGGCATCTACGACGGGCTCGTCTGGCATCGCGTGATCGACTGGTTCATGGCCCAGACGGGCGATCCGCTGGGCACGGGTGAGGGGCAGAGCGCGTATCCCGACCTGGCGGGCGAGTTCACCTTCCGCCGCGGTTCCGACCTGCCGTTCACCGCCGCCTCAGCCCCCACCGGCGCGGTTCTCGGCTTCATGAACAGCCTGCCGGTGCAGACCCAGCCCGACGCCCTGATGGCGGGCACCTCGGACGGCAAGGTCCACGCCTGGGGTCTTTACTGCCCCGGCGTCGCCGGGATGGCCCGCGACGAGGACCCCGACACCGCCAACAGCCAGTTCTTCATCATGCGGCAGGCCTATCCCTCGCTGGACAAGCGCTACACCATCTGGGGCATGACGCTGGAAGGGCTGGACGTGGTCCGCGCGCTGAAGGCCGGGACCGATCCTTCCGGCGTGGTGACCGAGCCGGACCGCATGATCCGCGCCCGCGTCGTCGCCGACTTGCCAGAGAGCGAGCGGCCGGTGGTGCATGTGATGCGGGCCGACAACCCGGCCTTCGGCGGAATGGTCGCGCAGATGCGGACAGACCGGGGGGCCGACTTCTCGGTTTGCGACCTGAACCTGCCCGTTCAGATCTCCCCGCCGCCTCCGCCCCCGCCGCCGGCCGGCTGACCGCCGCGGCGGCGACGTCGACGCTTCGAACGGCCGCCCTGTCGGTCCGCGCGCATGCGCTGCAGGAGCAGGCCCTCGCGCAGGCCACGGTCGGCGACGCGCACACGCTCGCTGGGCCAGCCGCGCTGCACCGCTTCCAGAATGGCCGCGCCGGCCATGACGAGGTCGGCGCGATCCTGCCCGATGCAGCCGTCGGCCGCCCGGCCCTGCGGGCCCAGCCGCAGCAGGCGGGTCGCCGCGGCCTCGCAGTCGCCGCGCGTCATCCACAGTCCGTCGACCAGGTCGCGGCGATAGCGCTTCAGACCCAGATGCACGCCCGCCAGACTGGTGATGGCGCCCGAGGTCCCGATCAGATGGCCCCGGCCGTCATGAAACAGGGCGGCCAGATCCTCAGGACATGTCGCGGCCTCCAGCGCCCGCGTCATCGTGGCGACCATGGCCTCGAACCAGTCGTCCAGTCCGGCGTCCGGCTCGGGATGCGCCTCGGCCAGGGTCACGACCCCGACGGGCGCGCTCATCCACGCCACGGTGCGGAAGCCGCGCCCCTCGGCGCGCATCCACGACAGCTCCGTGGATCCGCCGCCGACGTCGATGACCAGAGCCGCGGCGTGCCGGGCGTCCAGCAGGTTGCGGCAACCCTCGACGGACAGCGCCGCCTCTTCCTCCGCCCCGATGATGCGCAGTTTCAGGCCTGTGCCCTCGCGCACCCGCTCCACGAACGCCGCACCGTTCGCCGACTGACGGCAGGCCTGCGTCGCGACGGCGCTCAGCCGCGTGCCGTCCATGCCGTGCCGGGCCAGCCGCTCGGCGCACTGGTCCAGCGCCTCGTAGGCGCGGTCCATGGCGGCCTCGTCCAGCCGGCCGTTGCGGGACACGCCCTCGCCCAGGCGCACGATGCGGCTGAAGCTGTCCACGACGCGGAACCCCTCGCGCGCCGGACGCGCGATCAGCAGGCGGCAGTTGTTGGTCCCCAGGTCGAGCGCGCCGTACAGGGGCGCGTCACGACCGTCGCCGTCGCGGCGAGGGGACCGGGCGTCGCGCTTCCGGGGCGCGCCGTCGATCTCCGGCATGGCCGAGCTTTCTTTGGGCGGTCCGAAGGCGACCCCCGTCGCGCACGACGATAGCGCGACGAACCGTCCGCGCAATGCCGAGGCTGTCGGGAAGATGAACGGCGCGCTCGGCTCCGGTTCGGCGCGGACGACGTATCCCGGCCTCATGACCCAGTTCCCCGTCGCCCGTTTTCGACTCGGCCAGACCGTCCGCCATCGCGACCACGCCTTCGCGGGCGTGGTGGTGGACGTGGATGCGGCCTACGCCGGCATGCCCGCCGACGTGGGCGAGATCGACGCGGCCCAGCCTTATTATCGGGTCCTCGCCGTCGGCGACGAGGGCGGCTTCGTGGCCTATGCGGCCGAGGACGTGCTGACCCCGGCGGGCGCGGAGGCGATCGACCTGCCCGCGGGCTGGCTGCGCAAGGACGTTTCGGGCCGGATGACGCCGGCCGCGCACAGACTTCAGTGACGCTGGCGCCGACGCGCGTCGACGCCTAGGTTTGCCGCCAGCGCGCCGCAGAGCGCGGAACGGCAGGAAAGAGCGTCCCATGTCCGACTTCGAACACGTCTTCGACAAGCCGCCGGAAGGCGCGGCCGAGGACTGGACGATCCCCCAGAACTGGGGCGCCTATACCCCGGTCGAGCACGAGACGTGGAACACGCTTTACGCGCGGCAGATGAAGATCCTGCCCGGTCGCGCCGCCGACGTCTTCCTGAAAGGACTGGACGCGCTGGACCTGAACACCGGCGGCATCCCGGACTTTGAGGTGATGAACCCCAAGCTTCGGGCCCTGACCGGCTGGACCGTCGTCTGCGTGCCGGGCCTAGTCCCGGACGAGGTCTTCTTCGACCATCTGGCCAACCGGCGTTTCCCCTCGGGCCAGTTCATCCGCAAGCCCGACCAGCTGGACTACCTGCAGGAGCCGGACATCTTCCACGACGTGTTCGGTCACGTGCCGATGCTGACGGACCCCGACTTCGCCGACTACATGGAGGCCTACGGCAAGGGCGGGCAGCGCGCCGCCGGACTGGGCATGCTGCCGAACCTCGCGCGCCTGTACTGGTACACGGTCGAGTTCGGCCTGATGCAGGATCCGGGCGGCCTCCGGATTTACGGGGCCGGCATCGTCTCGTCGGCCACCGAGAGCGTCTTCGCCGTCGAGGACCCGTCGCCGAACCGGATCGGCTTCGATCTGGAGCGGGTGATGCGCACCCTCTACCGCATCGACGACTTCCAGCAGGTTTACTTCGTCATCGATTCGATCGAACGCCTGAAGCGCGAGACGCTGCAGGACTTCGGCCCGATCTACGCCCGGCTCAGGGACGCCGAGACCATCCCGATCGACGCCGTGCTGGACCACGACGAGGTCTTCACCCACGGTACCCAGGCCTATGCGGCCAAGGGCGGACGCTTCGCGGCCTAGGGGCGCTGGAAGGGGTAGAAGGCCCCGCCCAGATCCAGGATGCCCGTCAGCTCGTCCAGCGCGCCCCGGCTCTCCACAAGCAGTTTCGGATCCGCAAGGTCGGCGGTGCGCAGCTCGTCGCGATAATGCCGCCCGGCCCAGTCGATCAGCCGCCCGTGCAACGCCGGCGTCAACCGCATCGACGGATTGGTCGCCGCCAGCTCGGCGTCGGTCAGCACGACGCGCAGGCGCAGACAGGCGGGGCCGCCGCCGTTGCGCATTGACTGGCGCACGTCGACGAAGCGAACCTCGCCGATCGGACCGTTGGAGGCGACCAGCCGCTCCGTGACCGCGCGGCTGCGCGCATTCTCCTGCGTCTCCGTCGGGCAGATCAGCGTCAGCCGGTCCTGCCCGGGAATCTGGATCAGCATGGAGTTGAACAGATAGCTGGAGATGGCGTCGCCCAGCGGCAGGTCGGCGTCGGCCACCTCGACGAAAACCGGCTCGAACCGGCCGTCGGCGGCGCGGCGGATGGCCTCGTGCGTCGCGGCCGTGTCCTCGAAGGCCAGCTCATGGTGGAACAGCACGTTCAGCGCGCCGACGCAGACCACGTCGTTGTGGAAGGTCCCTCCGGCGATGGCGTCGCGCGATTGCCGCGCCAGCACCGCGCCGCTCGCGCCGTGCCGGCGCATGATCGCGTCCGACGCCTCGCGCGTCTGGCGGACAGGGAAGGGACCGCTCCAGCCCTCCCACGCTTCGCGGCCCCAGACCATCAGGTTGACGCCCGGCGCGCCGTGCTCGGCGCACAGGCGCACGTGGTTGGCCGCGCCCTCGTCGGCCAGATGGGCGACGGGGCGCAGGGCGTCGTGGACGGCGAACCGGTCGGGATCGGGAAACAGGGCGTCCAGGGCCCGCGTCGTCTGCCGGTGCTCCAGCGAGCGGTGCAGGTTGGTCACCAGATTGGCGGGGGTGAAATGCACCCGTCCGTCTGCGCTGTCGGCGCTGGGCGTCACCGTCGCGGCGTTGGCGGCCCACATGGCCGAGGCGGAGCAGGCGGCGGCGGCGAACGCGGGGGCGTCGCGCCACGCCTCCTCCAGCACCCGCGCGTCCGACCCGACGAAGCCCAGCGAGCGCAAGAAACCGATGTCCGGCCGCTCCTGCGGCGGCAGCACGAACTGCGGCAGGCCCAGATCGGCCAGCAGCCGCATCTTCTCCAGCCCCTGCAGCACCGCCGCCTTCGGATTCGAAGCCAGACCCCGGTTCCGGTCCGACGCCAGATTCCCCGGCGACAGTCCCGCATAGGAATGCGTCGGCCCGATCAGCCCATCGGCGTTGGCTTCCACGGCGCGGGTGATCACGCCCGCAGCCCCTTCATCTCGCCCTCGATGTTGCGGACCTCGCCGGCCTCGAAGCTGGCGACCGGATAGGCGCAGTAGTCGGCGGCGTAATAGGCGCTGGGCCGGTGGTTGCCGCTTGAGCCCAGGCCGCCGAACGGCATGTCGCCCGCCGCGCCGGTGGTCGGACGGTTGAAGTTCACCACGCCGGCGCGGATGCGGGTGACGAACCGGTCCCACTTCGCCGGGTCATCGCTGATCAGACCGGCGGACAGGCCGTATTTGGTCCGGTTCGCCGCTTCGATCGCCTCGTCGAAGATCGGCACGCGCTGGACAGACAGGAAGGGGGCGAAGATCTCCTCGTCCGGGACGCTAACGTCGGTGACGTCGATCAGGGCCGGCTTCACAAAGGCGTCCGACAGCCCGTCGACCGGGCCCGTGTCGCGGATCACGCGCGCGCCCCTGTCGATCCGCGCCTGCAGCGCCTCGCGCGCCTGCGACGCCGCTCGGGCCGAGATCAGGGGCCCGCCGAACGGCTCGGGAGTCGCGTTCCAAGGCGCATAGATCAGCCGGTCCATGATCGCCGCAACGGCCTCGATCACAGCGTCGCCCCTGGGTCCCACCTCGACGATCAGGCGGCGCGCGCAGGAGCACCGTTGGCCGGTGGTGACGAAGGCGCTCATGGCGACGATGCCGGCGACGGCCTCGGCGTCCTTCGCGTCCCAGACCACCAGCGGATTGTTGCCGCCCAGCTCCAGCGCCAGGATGACGTGCGGGTTCTCGGCGAACTGGCGCTTGAAGTGCGCCCCCGCCGCTCCCGAGCCGGTGAACATCAGGGCGTCGATGTCCTGGCTCAGCAGGGCCTGCCCCACCTCGCGTCCGCCCTGCACGACGTTGACCACGCCCTCGGGCAGGTCGGCCTCGCGCAGGCACTCCATCATCAGCTGCCCGGTCAGGGGCGCTTCCTCGGAAGGCTTGAACACCACCGTGTCCCCCGCGAGCAGGGCCGGCACGATGTGGCCGTTGGGCAGATGGCCGGGGAAGTTGAACGGCCCCAGCACCGCCGCCACGCCGTGTGGCCGGTGGCGCAGCACGGCGCGGCCGAAGCCGGTCGTCGTCTCGCGTTCTCCCGTCCGCTCGTCATAGGCGCGGATGGAGATGTCCACCTTGCCCTGCATGGCCGCCAGCTCGGCGGTGGTCTCCCACAGGGCCTTGCCGGTCTCGCGACTGATGGCCTCGGCGATCTCCGGCGCCCGGGCCTTCAGCGCCGCCTGATACCGCTTCAGCGCCTCGATCCGGAACTGCCGCGGCCGGGCGGCCCAGTCGGGAAAGGCGCGCCGGGCCGCGGCCGCAGCCCGCTCGACGTCGGCCGCCGACGCCGCCTCGCCTTCCCAGACGGTCTCACCGGTCGCGGGGTCGGTGGAAATCAGTCGGGTCATGTCGTCAGCTCTTCACGCGGATCAGGTCGCCGTCGCGGATCTTGAGAGCCGCGGCGGTTTCGGCGTCGATATGGGCATGGTCGCCGCTGACCGCCGCCTTCTGCCGAACGGCACGAAAGGCGGCGACCCCGGCCGTCGAGATCAGCGCGGGCAGCTCCGCCTCCGGCGCGTCGACGATCCGCGCCTTCAGGGGCCGGGCGTCGCGCACCGTGCGGATGTCGTCCCGGCGACAGGTGACCGTCGGTCCCGCGTCGAAGATGTCCACCAGCCCGTTGGGTCGGAACCCCTCCGATTCCAGCAAGGCCATGGCCGGCACGCCCTGCGGATGAACCTTGCCGATCACCGCCCGCGCCGGCTCGGGCAGCAGCTCGACGTAGATCGGCTCGCGCGGCGCCAGATCCAGGATGAACTGCTTGTCGGTGGACCCGGTCATGCGGTCCGCTTCGTCGAAGTCCATCGGGAAGAACTTGTGCGCCACGTGATCCCAGAAGGGGCAGGCGCCGTCGGGCGTGAAGACGCCGCGCAGCTCGGCCAGCACGTTTTCGGCGAACAGATCCGGCTGGGCCCCGATCAGCATGTAGCGCGACTGGCTGAGCAGGCGCCCGGCGCCGCCCTTGCGCCGGTCGGCCTTCAGGAACAGCGAGCCCACCTCGGTCCAGCCGGTGCACTCGTTGACGATCTTCAGGGTCTGATGATCCAGCCGCACGCCCAGGCTGGGCGAGGACTGCACATGGTTCTGCAGGCGGAAGCTGAAGAAGGGGCGCTTCAGGCCGACCGTGGCCTTGACCGACCCCACCCCGTCGACGTCGCCGGTGTCGGTCTCCTCGAGCATCAGAGTGTACCAGGCCTGCTCCTTCGGCACGGCGGCCGCGAAGCTGTCGCGGCTCAGATCCAGACGCTCGCTGAGCTGATCCGGGTCCTCCGGCAGGCTGGTGAAGCCGGGTCCCGAAAGGATGGCCAGTTCCAGCAGGTAGTCCAGGTCGGCGGGGCCGGCGGGGCGAACGACGAGCATGCGGGTTACGCGGTCTCCAGACGAAGGCGTTTCAGGCGCGCCGCGTCGATCTCTCCGGACGCGACCCTGCACAGGATCAGGGCGCTGAGGCGGGCGCGGTCCGCGAAGCTGTCCGGCCAGGCGAATTCCTGATCCGAATGGATGTCTCCGCCGACGACGCCCAGGGTGTCGACGTTGGGCAGGCCCGCGGCATGCAGGTTGTTTCCCTCGCACACGCCGCCCGACGGCTTCCACGCGATCGTCTGCCCCAGCAGGGCGCCGGCTTGGCGTACGGCTTCGAACAGCTCGGTCTGGGCCGCGTCCATGGGCTTGGGCGCCCGCGTCATGCCGCCGTGCAGATGCAGCGAAAGCCCGGGCAGGGGAGGGGCGGCGGCGATCTCGCCGATCGCGTCGGTGACCCATGCGGCGGACTGACTGTCCGGGACCCGGACGTTGAAGCGCACCACCGCACGGTCGGCCACGACGTTCAGGGCGCCGCCGCCCGAAATCTTCGCCACATTGACCGTCACGCGCTCGCGTCGGCCGTTCAGCTCATGCAGCCGCGTCGCCACCACCGCCGCGCCGGCGACGGCGTTGGCGCCCTCGTGAAAGGCGCGCCCCGCGTGCGCCGCCTTGCCGTGCACCACCAGATGGAAATTGCCGCTGCCCTTGCGCGCGCCCGCCAGCGTCCCGTCCGGCAGCGACGGCTCGTACGTCAGGCCCAGATGGCCCCGCGCGCCCAGCTCGGCCAGCAGGGGCGCCGAGCCCGGCGATCCGATCTCCTCGTCCGGCGACAACAGCACCGTCCATCCCACGCGCTCGCGGGCGGGATGCGTCTCGAACGCCTCCAGCGCGCCCAGCATCACCGAGATGCCGCCCTTCATGTCGGCCATGCCCGGCCCGTTCAGGGCGCCGTCGGCGCGGGTCACGACCGTCTGGAACGGCGATTCGACGGGGAAGACGGTGTCGTAATGTCCCGTCAGAACCACCTGAAGCGGCGCCTCGGGCCGGCAGGTCAGCCGCAGGGCGGGAGCATGTGCCCGGGCGGTCACCTCGCCCTGTTCGCCGACGGTGATCGAATCGGCCGTGGCGACGCGCTCGACCGCGCAGGGCAGGCGGCTCGCCTCCGTCTCCAGCAGGTCCAGCATCCGCGCCAACCCGGCCGCGTTGCCGCTGCCGGAGTTCACGCCCGCCCATGCCACCGCCCGATCGACCAGACGTGGAGCTTCGGCCGCGACGCGATCCAGCACGGCCTTTTCGGGGGGCGGCAACGACATGCGTCCGGCTTAGCCGTCCCCGCCCGAAAGGTGAAGGCGACCGCGATTTCGTTCACGGCCGGACCGGGGATAGCATTCGCAGGGAATCGCAGGGGAGACGGTGCCGATGTCGCGATGGACCTATCTGATCAACCCCCTCGCGCCCTTGCGCGGGGAGGGCGAGGCCCGGGCTGCCGCGGGCGCGTCGAGCGTGGCCTTGGTGATCTCCGGGGCCATGTCGGCCGTCGGGGCCGTGCTGATGAGCCAGCACGTCGACGCCATGCGGATGGCGGCGTCAGAGGAAGCGCGGCGCTTCGCGGAGCAGTCGCCCCAGACCTCAGCCATCCTCCAGGGCATGGTCGAGAACGGCATGGTCGAGATGGGCGTCGTCATCGTGGCCGCCTGGGCGGTTCTACAGGTGCTCGCCGCCGCCCTGCACTGGCGCCGGCCGGGCAGCTTCATCCCGATCGTCTTCCTCGTGTTGCTGGTCTACCGCCTCGGCGACCGCCTGCTGGAGCTTGTGCTCAAACCTGCCGAGGCGAGCGCTTGGACGCTGATCGGCGTGCCGCTGCTGGCGCTGTGCATCCTGCTGCACGCCGTGGCGCTTCGGGGCGTATCGCGGATGGCCCAGTTGCGGCGCGAAGCCTGACCTAGTCGGCGTCGCGCTCCCGGTTGGGACGCCGGTCGCGCCGGCCGTCGGTGCGGCCGCTTTCGCGTCGCCAGCGGATGGACAGGCTGGCCTCGCCCTGACCGCCGAACTTCGACTGGACCGCCAGGTTGCGGCGCGGCTGCCACTCGACGCTCACCGCCGCCCCGCCTTCGCCGCCGCCGATGATCTCCAGATAGACGTCATCCGAGATGTAGCGCCCGCCGGCGATGGTCAGGCCGGACGCCTCGGCCCCGAACGACAGCCGATCCAGCCCGGCAAGTTCGCGCAGACTGCCGAACACGTCGAACCCGCCGCCGCCCGCCAGCGAGGCCACGCCCGACGCCAGCTGCGCCGCCTCGACCGCCGAGAGCTGCGAGGCCGATCGGCCGAACAGCACCTGCGACAGGATTTCGTCCTGAGGCAGGGCGGGCGTCGAGGTCAGGGCGATGACGGGCTTCGCCGCCGTCCCCGTGACCCGGATTGTGGCTGTCAGGGCCGGGTCGTCGCGCGTCGCCTCCAGGTTCAGGCGGATCTGGGACGGATCGGTCGACAGCACGATGCGGCCGTCCTCGTCGAAGACGAACCGCTTGCCGGCGAACTCGTAATCTCCCCGCACCACGCGGGCGACGCCCGTAAGGATCGGCCGGCTGACCGTGCCGCGCACCTCGGCATTGACGTTCAGCTCGACGTTCAGGCCGCGGCCCACGACGCGCACGTCGCCCCCGGGCGACCGGATCTGGATGGCCAGCCCGATCTGCGGCCCGGCGGGCGCGGCTTCGTCAGCTTCGTCGTCGGGCGCGCCGCCGGGGCGATTCACCTCGACGACGTCCATCGCGACGATGCCCCGTGACCCGGGCAGGTTCGGTTCGATGCGCGCTTCGTCCACGTCCAGGCGCCCGGCCAGAGTGATGTTGCCGTCCGTTCGCCGCTCCACCGTCAGCGGGCCGGAGGCGCGCGCGTTGGCCAGATCGTTGTCGATGACGCGGAAATTCGCCAGCTGCAGGCGGAAGCTGGAGGCGCTGCCCTGACGCAGACCCAAGCGGCCGTCTCCGGACACGGTTCCGCCGTCGCCGTCGGAAGCCGAGAAGGTCTCGATCAGCGCGGTTTCGTCGTCGAATCTGACCGCCAGACCGAGGTCCTCCAGCCGCAGACCGGACGAACCATCGCGGAACGCGCCGTTCGTCAGATCCATGCGACCGGTCAGGCGCAGCTCGTTCAGGCTTCCGCCCAGCTGGGCGCGTGCCTGGACCTGGCCCGACAGCGACCGCTCGCCGCCCAGGAACAGGTCCCAGATCGGCCGGATCTCGCCCTGCGCGAAGACTTCGCCCGACAGGGGCCGCGTCCGGTCGATCGCCAGACGCAGCGGGGCGGCCGACGCCACGACCGGCAGGGTGACGTCGGCCGACGCCTCGACCGCTCCCTCGTCGCGCGCCTGAGCGACCAGCCTGAGGCGGTCGTCGATCAGCGTGGCGTTCAGAACGCCGTCCACCGACACGTCGCGCGGGGCGTCCACGCTCCGCACGCCTTCGAGATTCAGCTGCGCCGAGCCGTTCAGTTCCGACCCGGTTCCCCGCAGGGACACGGTGCCCGTCGCGCGACCTCGCAGGTCGGAGAGAAGAGATCCCAGCTCGACGCTGGTCAGATCCGCCTGGATGAACGTGGCCCGCGCGTCGGACCGGTATTCGCCGATCAGCACGCCGCCACCGACCGCGACGTCGGCCCGCACGACGCGGCCGTCTTCCGCCATGGCGAACACCAGCGGCCTGCGCGTGGCGAAGGCGATTTCGCGCACGCGTCCGTCGCCGTTCAGCGTGACGGTCTGTGCGCCGCCCGTGCGCGCATAGACGCCATCGCCCTGGAACTGGATCGGCGTGCCGCCGCCGACGTCCACCGAGGCGGTGAAGGGCAGGTTGGCCAGCGAGCCGGCGCCCTGCAGCTCCAGCGTGCGGATCGACAGGTTCGAGCCGGCGAAGGTCACGTTGCGCCCGCTCACGTCAAGCACGGCGCTTTCCGTGGCTGCGCCGTCGGTCAGGCGCACGCGCCCGTCCAGCGTGCCGGAGCGCAGGAACGCCCCCGGGCGCGCCGCGAACGTCAGGTCCGCGCTGGACGGGAAACCGCGCGACAGCGTGACGTCGCCCTGGGCCGTCACGCCGCCGGCGTTGAGGTCCAGACCCGTCAGCCGCGTCCGGTTCTGCGCCAGCGAGAACGCCGCCACCGCGCGCGCCGGACCGTACGGCGATCCCGCCGTGACCGCGATGCGGCCGTCCGTTTCGTTCGGGCCTTTGGCGAAGGTCAGGGTCATCCTCGCCTCGGTCAGGGCCAGCGCCCCGATCTCAACCCGGTCGAATGCCGCGCGCAGGTCGGCGCGGGGCTGGGCGAAGGTGCCCGTCAGCCCCCCGTCGCCGCGCATGCCCCCTGCGATCTCCACCGGCCCGACGCCGAACGGGCCTTCCGCCTGCCACGCCAGCGCCAGGCGCATGGACCCGTCGAAGCCGACGATCCCCTTGGTGGTGGCGGAGCCCTCGGCGCCTGTCAGCGCGGCCGTGTCGATCAGGACGCGCGTCCCGTCGATCGTGCCCGCGGCCTGCAGACGCGGCTGCGGCCCCAGCAGCCGGTCCACTTCCCCGACGCCGGTGGCCAGTCGGCGACCGCGGCCGTCGAAGGCGATGCGCCACTGCCCGCCTGCGGCCGGCGCCGTCGCCGTGATCGGCCCGCCGAAGGCTCCCGAGCCCCCGGGCCGGATGCGGCCGACGTCGGTGATCTCCGCGCGACCGCGGAAGGCCAGCGCGCCGGTCAGGCCGCGCGAGCCCTGACCTTCGATCTTCACGCCCTGACCCGTCAGGTCGATTCGGCGCAGCAGCACCGCGCCGGCGGGTTCGCGGGTCGCCGCCAGTTCCATGTAGGCGGACCGCCCCAGAAGGCCGCCCACCAGGCCGGCGCTGGATCCGCCCGTGGCGTTCAGACGGCCCTCCAGATCCATGCGGCCTCCGGCCACCTTCAGCTCGACGGGGCCGGCCACGCGCGCCGCGCGCCAGCTGGCGACGTCGGCGTTCAGCACGCTGACCTGGCCGTCGAAGCTCCAGTCGTCCGGCTCACCGGAATAGCGTCCGAGGATGGCGGCGCCGCCGCCCATCGACGTGCCGGTCAGCCGTGCCAGGTTGGGCGTGACCACGCGCAGGTCCAGTCCGTCGGGCACGGCCTGGTCCTTCAGGCGCAGATAGCCGCGCGCCTGGGTCTGGATGTTCTCCGCGCGCAGGTCCCACGCCACGCCATGCACGCCGTCCCGATCCCGATCGGGAACGCTCGCCACGCCGAACCGCGCGGTCCGTCCCAACCTCTCGGCGAACGGCGCCAGCAGGTCCGACCCGCCGAAGTCGACGTAGCCGGACAGCTTGGAGCCTTCGAGCCCAAAGTTGCCGACGACGCGCAGCGGCACGAAGGTCCCGCTGACCACCCGTGCGTTGACCACCGAGTCCGTCACGACCGCCACGGCGCTGAACGGCCGGTCCGGCGAATATCCCATGGCGCCGGCCAGCGGGCCGCCCTGCGCCTCCTGCGCGCGCAGGTTCAGACGCAGATCGGCCAGCCTGTCGCCCAGGGTGAAGCGGGCGTTCAGATAGTCTCCGGGCCGCGACAGGCTGGTCGCGGCCAGCGTCCCTTCCTTCGGGCCCACCCGCGGCACGGCGGCGTCGCCCGACAGGCGCCAGCGGCCGTACTCCTTGCTGAAGCCCTCCAGCAGCTCGACCTCGGCGCGGAAGGCGTCGACGTTTACGTCGAGCGGCATGGGGCGGGGCGGATCGGTGGACGGCTCCACTTCGGGCCGGCGCAGCAGGCGGATCCGCCGCGCACTGATCTCGTCGGCGTGGAACCGCCGCATGATCAGCGGCAGATAGCTCCAGTCGACGCGGACCTCGGTGGCCTCCAGCCAGACGCCCTGACGGTCGGTGACCGTCACCCGACCGATGGTGAAGTCGTCGAACAGGTCGCCGCGCACGTCGTACACGTTGATGCGGCCGTACCGTCCGATTTTCTTGCCCGCCACGAAGCTTGTCACAAGCTCGCGCCCGGGGCCCGACAGCAGGTAAAGCCGCCCGCCGACGAGGGCGACGATCAGCAGCGCCAGAAGGGCGGCCAGACCCATGCCGCCGAAGAAGGCGATCGCCTGCAACCGCGTGCGCTTCTTCTTCTCCTCGACCACCGCGGGCGGGTCTTCCGTCTCCGGAGCTTGCGGTGTGTCGACCATCAGAAGGCCTGGCCGATGCTGACGTAGATCTGGAAGTCGGCGTCGCCGTCGCGCTTGTCCAGCGGAAAGGCGATGTCCGCCCGGATGGGGCCGAACGGCAGGTCGTAGCGCACGCCGACGCCCGCGCCGAAGCGCAGGTCTCCGAAGTCCGGGTACTCCTCGAAGCCGACCGCGCCGGCATCGACGAAGACGGCCGCGCCCAGCGCGCCGCGAAGCTTGTGGCGCGCCTCGATGGACGTCTCGAACAGGGAGATGCCGCCGCGCGGCGTGTTGTCGGGCAGCCTCGGACCCACCCCCTGATAGCTGTAGCCCCGCACCGATCCCCCGCCGCCGGAGTAGAACAGGCGATCGGACGGCACGGTCAGTTCGTCGCCGCCCAGGATGGAGCCGAGGCGCACGCGGCCGGCCAGCACCGTCCGCGCGTCGTCCTGGATCGGCAGATAGGCGCTCACCTGCGCTTCGGCGCGCACGAACAGCACCGTGTCTTCGCCGGCCACGGCCGTCGGCTGCGCCGACACGAACAGCCGCCAGCCCCGGGTCGGGTCCAGCGGATCGTTCGACGCGTCCGTGTAGGCGCTGCCGCGGGCGGTCAGGATCACCAGATCCCGGTCGAAGCTGACCGGCAGCTGCGTCAGAGGATCGAACCGGTTCTCTTGATACTGACCCGCGTCCAGCCCGACGCCGTAAGTGAAATAGGAGGTCCGGCCGATGCGCTGGCGCAGGTCCGCGGAGGCCGTCAGCGCAGTGCGGACATAGGCGTCGGTGTCCTCGTTCACCACGGCCCCGGAAAGCGTCAGGGTCCGTCCCGGGCGCCGCCAGTGCGGCAGGCTCAGGTCCGCCCCGATGCGGCTGTCGATGTTCGCGATCCGCGCCTGATATCGCAGCGTGTCGGCGCGACCGAACCGGTTGTGGTGCGTCCAGATGGCGTCGATGCCGGCGCCCTCGCCGGTCGAGATGGTGGCGCCCACCTCAAGAATCCGGCGGGGTCGGTCGGTCAGGGTGACGATCACGGGACGATGGCCGTTGGCCGTCACCTGCTCCGCCGGCGCCAGCGCCACGCCGACGCCGTCATAGACGCCCGTCTCCAGCAGCCGGCGCTCAAGCTCCGCGACTTGCTCGGCGTCATAGACGTCGCCTTCTTCCCATGGACGCAGATAATCGACCCAGTCGGGATTGGTGCGGCCACGGGTTTCCAGCCGCACGCCGTTCAGCCGCACCAGCGGTCCGGCGTCGATGCGATACTCCGGTTCCACAGTCTGGGTGGCATGATCGACCACCACCCTGCGCGGCGTAGCGCGGGCGTCGGCGTGGCCGCGGCGGCTCAGGGCCGCGACCAGTCGGCCTTCGGCGCCGATGACGTCGATCGCCCGACCCGGTTCGCCCGCCGTCAGGTCCAGCTCGCCGCGCGCCGCCTGATCGATCTCCGGAGAGGGCACCTCGTCGGTCCAGGTCACGGTGGGGGTGGCCAGCAGGAAGCGCGGCCCCAGCACCACGACGACGACGGCTACCGGCGTCTCCTCGCCTTCGACGTCGTCCTGAACCGTGGCCTGATAGTACCCCTCCGAACGCAGCAGGGCGGTCGCGTTCTCGGCGGCCGACCGGGCGCGCCGCCGCGCCTCGAACCGGTTCGAGGGCGGGCCTTCGGACTCGCCGACGGCGCGCACCAGTTGTGCGCGCAGTTCGTCCGGCATCTCGCCGCGGATGTCGGCCGTGGGGTCGGCCCAAGCCACGGCGGCGCCGGCGGCCCAGGCCGCCAGACCCAGGCCGAGTCTCTGCAAAAGGGATGTCAAACGCGCGCCTGTTCCAGCGGGGCGCCTGAGCGCCGCGGGGTCGTCAGTAGAAGAGGGTTTCGCTTTCCGGCTGCACCGTCTCTTCGGACGTGCGCTTGTCGTCGGGCAGGGCGGTGGTGTCTGTCGGCGGCGTCGGTGTCGGCGCGGTCTCGGCGGGCGGCGGCGTCTCGGCCGGGGGCGGCGCGACCTCGATCGGAGGGCTGGGCTCCAGACCTTCGTCGGTCGGCTCCGGACGGTCGCAGGCGGCGACGGCCAGCGCGGCGCCCATGGCCGCAAGGGTCAGAATTCGTTTCATGGTCGGCTCCCCCAGGCATGGATTCAGACGGGCCAACGCCCGGCAGGCTTGACCGTTCCATAGCGAGGTTCCCCGGACGCGTCACGCCGTCTCCGGGCAACCCTTCCTTTGCACTTTCCGAGCGAAAGTTGACGCTGAGGGAGGGCGTGCATGTCCGGTTCTGGTTTCGCCTTCGTGGCCCGCGTCCGGCGCCGGGAGCTGCCGACGCGCATTGCCCTGGCGGCCTTCATCGGCGGCACGGCATGGGCCATCGAGCAGTCGACGTGGCCGCTTTGGTGGTTCGGCGCCGTGGCCCTGACCCAGGCGATCGACTGGGCCGTGTTCCGTCCGCTGGCGCGCGAGGGGGCGGCGGAACCGGAGGGCGCGCACAAGGCGGCCTGTCTGGCGTCCGCCGCGCTGACCACCACGGTGTACTCGGCGATCGCGGCCTATCTCTGGTTCGAGGGCGGGACGCTGGGCCAGCAGTTCGCCATGGTCCAGATCGCCGGCGCCCTGCTGCACGTCAGCCTGCACATGCACCACAAGAGGTCGCTGCTGATCGCCGCGGTCGTGCCGCACGGCCTGTATTTCCTCGGCCTGCCGCTGGTCAGCGCGATCCTTGAGCGCAACTGGACGGTGCTTCTCGTCGGCATCGCCTGCCTGCTCTACGTCGCTCACCTGGTCGCGGCGGTCCGCCAGACCTCGGCCACGACGCGCTCACTGCGGGAAGCGAACGCCGTCGCCCAGGCGGAACGCGGCCGGGCCCAGGTGGCCAGCGCCGCCAAGTCGGACTTTCTGGCCACCATCAGCCACGAGATCCGCACGCCCATGAATGCCGTCCTTTCCGCGGCGACGCTGCTGCGGCGCACGCGACTGGACGCGCGCCAGCGCGAACACGTCGACATGCTGGCCGACGCCGGCGACGTGCTGATGGGGCTGCTCAACGACGTGCTCGACTTCTCGAAGATCGAGGCCGGCAAGATGGAGCTTGAGGACGCCGAGATGGACGTCCGCGAGCGCATCTCCGCCGTCTCCCGCATCTGGTCGGCCCGGGCGCAGGCGGAGGGCGTCCGTCTGCGCGTCACGGTCGCTGACGACGTGCCGGAATGCGTCCGGACCGATCCGCTTCGCTTCCAGCAGATCCTGTTCAACCTGCTGTCCAACGCCGTGAAGTTCACCCGGGACGGGGAAATCCACGTGCGCGTCGCATGGGCCGGGCCGGCCTCGACGCTCAGCGTGGCGGTCGAGGACACGGGCATCGGCATTCCCAAGGCGAAGCTGGCCGGCGTCTTCAACAGCTTCGAGCAGGTCGAGGCCGGCACCACCCGGCGCTATGGCGGAACCGGGCTGGGCCTCGCCATCTGCCGCCGGCTGGCGGAGTTGATGGGCGGTTTGCTGGAGGTCGACAGCGAGGAGGGCGTGGGCTCGACCTTCACCCTGATCCTCCCGGTGGCTGCGGTCGGCAGGCCCGCCGTGACGCAGGACGCCCGCGTCGACGAGGGACCCGTTCTGAAAGGGCGCGTGATCCTCGCCGCCGACGACCATGAGGTGAACCGGCGCATCCTCGCCCTTCTGCTGGAACCGCACGGCTGCCGGCTTGTCAGCGTCGAGAACGGGGCCGAGGCGGTCGACGCCGCGGCGGTGGAACGCTTCGACGCCATCCTGATGGACATGCAGATGCCGGTGATGGACGGACTGCAGGCGACCCGCGCGATCCGCTTGGGCGGCGCCAATGCGCGCACCCCGGTCATCGCCCTGACCGCCAACGCGCTCGACGTTCACCGCGCCGCCTGGGCCGACGCCGGCGTGGAGCGGTATCTGACCAAGCCGATCGAGCCGGCGCTGCTGATCGCCGCACTGGCCGAGGCCTGTCGCGAAAGCGCGGACGCCCGCGTCGCCGCCTAGCCTCGCCAGGCCGCCGCGGCGTCTTCCAGACTGAGGGTGTCCGCAGGTCGCGGTCCGGCGCGCCGACCGTCGAACACCGGCGCGGGCGCCGGGAACCCGCGGTCGTCGAACGTTTCCCGGGCGACGTTGTGGGGATGGATGCGCGCCTCCGTCGGCGTCAGAACCGGGGTGACGCAGGCCTCCGTCCCGGCGAAGCGCGTCGCCCAGTCGTCCCGGTCTGCGCTGGCGAACACGGCCGCGAACCGGTCGTGGAGTCGGGGCCAGCCGGCGGGATCGTGCTGCGGAGCTTCTTCGGCCGGGATGCCCAGGCCGGCGAGCAGCGCCGCATAGAATCGCGGCTCCAGCGCCCCGACCGCCACAAACCGGCCGTCGCGGCAGGCGTAGCAGCGATAAAACGGCGCGCCTCCGTCCAGCAGATTGGCGCCCCGCGTCTCGCTCCACAGCCCGCGCGCCGTCAGCCCGGCGAACAGCCCCGCCAGCTGCGCGGCCCCGTCCGTCATGGCGGAATCGACGACCCGCCCGACGCCGGTCCTGCGCGCCTCCAGCACGCCCGCCAGCAGACCGATGACCAGTCCCTGCGCCCCGGCGGCATAGTCTCCGATCAGGTTCAGCGGCGGGCGGGGAGGGCGGTCGGGCTCACCCAGCGCATGCAGGACGCCGGACAGCGCAAGATAGTTGATGTCATGGCCGACCTGATCGGCCATCGGGCCCCACTGGCCCCAGCCCGTCACACGCCCATAAACCAGCGCAGGCGCCCTCGCGGCCACCTCGACCGGCCCGAGCCCCAGCCGCTCCATCACGGCCGGGCGGAAGCCTTCGATCAGCGCGTCGGCGCCCGCCAGCAGGTCCAGCACGCGGTCGCGATCATGCGGCGACTTCAGGTCGACGGCCACCGCCGCCCGGCCCCGGTGCAGGACCGCGCCGCCCACCTCCTCGAACACCGCGGCTCCCGCCGTCGCGGCGCGCGTCAGGCGGATCACCTGCGCGCCCATGTCGGCCAGCAGCATGCCGGCGAACGTCACCGGTCCCAGGCCGTCGAATTCGATGATGCGCAGGTCGGAAAGCGGTCCCATGTCCAAGGGGTAGGCGAGGCCGCGTCGGGACGGAAGGCCTCCGTGGACGCCGACCCATCCGGCGTGCCAGCTTCGGATCAGGGCTTCAGGGAACAGGACGCATGCGCAGGATCATCGTCGCGGCCGCCGTCGGCGCCGCTCTCGCCGTTTCGGGCTGCGCCCCGCTCAGGGACGCCCAGACCGAGGCGGCGCTGGAAACGTTGCGCGTCGCGACGGGCGACGACGTCGGCGGGTTGCGCGCGCGTGCCGAGGCCGGCGACGCGCGGGCCCAGCACGCCTGGGCGGTCGTGCTCCAGTACGGGCTTCACGGAGTGGCCGCTGACCCCGCCGGCGCCGACCTGTGGCGCGCGCGGGCCATGGCGCAGCGCGGGACCATGCCGATCAGCCAGTACACGCCGGCGTTCAACGGACAGCCGTCGCGGGTGAACCTGATTTACGTCCCGCGTTACGACATGAACCTGCACGATATCCGCATCGTCTCGGCCTGCGCGGCGGCGCTGGACTCCGGCTCGCCGGGCGCCGCGTGCGGCGACGCGGGGACGGCGGTCGAACTCGCCCTCGCCTGGGCCGCCGCCTCGCAGTGAGCCTCGCCCTTGACCCGGCGCGGCGAATGACTCAAAGAACGCGCCGCACGGCGAACCGGGGCGAACCCCGGCCGTTCGATGCGATGTGCGTGCGTCCTTAGCTCAGTTGGTTAGAGCATCTGACTTTTAATCAGAGGGTCCTCGGTTCGAGCCCGAGAGGACGTACCACTCGCTCCCGCCCGGATCAGCCCGGGCCTCCCGATCCGGTGTTGAAGTCGAACGCGGGCTCCTGACGACGCGGGCCGCCGCCGAAGTTCCACGTCAGACCGACGAAGAAGGCCGGCTCCTGGAAGCGCACGGTCACGCGGTCGCTGAACGCCGGCGTGTCGACGACGATCTTCTGTTCGGCGCTGTCCAGCACGTTCACGCCGGTCAGCGTCAGGCTCAGATCGTCCGTCAACTTGCGGCGATAGCCCAGGTTCAGGATGCCGAACGCCTCGCGATAGCCCTGCGCCTGCAGCTGCTCTCCGTTGTAGAAGCCGTTGACCTGGAAGAAGTCGTCCGGCGTGGGCTGCCAGTTGATCGAGGCGCGCACGCTGGAGCTCGTGCCGCTGCGGTCGGCGCCGGCCACGCCCGGCACGAAGATGTCGTTGCGGAACACCGTGCCCGACACGTTGTAGCTCAGGCCATGGGGCAGCTGGCCGTTGGCGATGAACTCCACGCCCATGCGCTGCGCCTCGCCCAGGTTCTCGCGGGTGGTCAGCACCACCCCGTTGCCGAGATCCTGCACCACGTCGGTCACGCCGCCGGAGCTGTCGCGATAGAAGGCGGTGGCCGAGTAGAAGGTGCGGCCCGCGCGCATCTGCCAGCCCAGCTCGAAGCTGTCGGTGATCTCCGGCTCCAGATCCGGATTGCCGCGACGCAGGTTCTGCGGGTCGATGTAGACCGTGAACGGGTTCAGGTCCTGCGGAGACGGGCGCGCGATCCGGCGGCTGTATCCGCCACGCAGGCGCTGGCTCTCGGTCAGCTGATAGCCGAAGTTCAGGGTCGGATAGGCGCGGAAATAGTCGCGCTCGACCTGCACGTTCTGCGTGACCTGATCCAGTTCGAACTCGACCTGCTCCAGGCGCAGGCCGACCTGCACGTCCCAGTCGCCGAACGGGCGGTCATAGGTGCCGTAAGCGGCGTGAATGGTCTCGTCGTAGCGGAACAGGCTGTTCAGGCCGGCGACCGGCGCCAGGCTGGCGAAGGTCGGGCCGCGGAATCCGAAGTTGTCGAACTCGTTCTCCTCGACGTCCAGCTCATAGCCGACCTTCAGGATGCGGCGTTCGCCCATGGGTCGGGTGTAGTCGACCTTGGCGCCCCACTCGTCCGACGTGGTGCTGCCGCCGATCCTCTCCGCCGAATCCGACCCGCCGCCGGCCGTCACGTCCGTGAAGGCCTCGGTCAGGCGCTCGTTGTCGTTCGAGCCGTACTCGAGATCGACGACCAGCTCGTGCTGCTCACCGTATTTGCGGCGGAACGAGGTGCGGGCGTTCACGCCCTCGTTGCCGAACTCGGCCGTGCCGTCGCGCGAATAGGCGTCCAGCAGCACGCCCGTGCCGGAGCGGCGGGTGAAGGTGTCCACGCCTTCGCCGTTGACGCTGAAGTCGCGCCACCCCAGTTCGCCGCTGACGCGGTCGCGGTCGTTCAGGTCGTAGTCCGCGCTGACGCGGGCGTTCATGGCCTCGAACCGGCCTTCGTTCAGGCCCTCGTTCACCTCCACGCGCTCGTCCGCCGGCGTCGGACCGGGGCGGAAGCGGGTGCGGCTGGATTCCTGCTCGTTCGCCTGAACCCGGTAGCCCACGTCGCCGGCCAGGGTCAGGGCGCCGTCGCGGCGGCTGCCGCTGACCGAGACATTGTAGCGGTCGTCGCCGCCGTAACCGAGGCGCAGGGTCCCGGACTGCGTGGCCTGGGTCGTCTTCTTTGTCACCAGGTTGATGACGCCGCCCGAGCCCTCCGGGCTGAAGGCCGCGGACGGATTGGTGATCACCTCGACGCGTTCCAGCGTGCCGCCCGACATGGCCTGCAGCGCGTCGGCCCGGCTTCCGCCGCTGAACATCGCGGACGGCCGCCCGTCGATCAGGATGGTCACGTTCCCGTCGCCGCGCAGGCTGACGTTGCCTTGCAGATCCACCTCGACGCCCGGCACGTTGCGCAGCACGTCGGCGACGGAGCCCGACTGGGCCTGCAGATCATTTCCGACGTTGTAGCTCATGCGGTCGGCCTGGGTCAGGATGTCGGGCCGCACGCCCTGCACCACGACTTCCTCGACCTCGGTGTCCTGCTCGGCGCGCTCGGCCTCTTCCTCGCTGCGCGGATTCTGCGGGCGGTCCTGCGCGAAAGCGGCGCCCGCGGGCAGGGCGAGCATCAGCACGAGCGCGGTGGACGCCAGAAGCTTGCGGGAAGACATGGGTTCGGCCTTTGAGAGAGACGCGTTCGATGATGATCTTGTCGTGGGCGGACATACGGCGCGCGGGCGCGCTTCGCCGCTTAAATTTCGGCAATCCTCCAACAGCTTGGCCGTATTTCGACCATGATTGGCGACGGCTCGTGCGGACATTGCGATCTCTCCTGCTGACGGAAGGCGGGTCTGCAGGCCCTGGCGAGGAACGCCATGATCAGGAGGTGAGCGTTCGCTGAAATCGCCTTGCGCCCCTTCCGCCGGCCGCTAAGGTCCGCCGCGATTTCGACGATTTTCCCGAACGGAGCACGACGATGCGGCTGAAACTGTTGATGGTGGCCGCGTCCGGCCTGGCGCTTCTCGCCTCGGCCGCCCAGGCCCAGGTCAGCGTCGGCGCCGCCGACCAGTCGAAGGGCGAATACGAGGACGCCTTCCGTCAGTTCGAGGGCGAGGACTGGCCGACGCCGAACGTCTATCGCGCCGCCACCGGCCAGCCGGGGCCGGCCTACTGGCAGCAGAAGGTCGACTACGTCATCGACGTGCGTCTGGACGAGGCCGGCCGCAGCCTGACCGGCAGCCAGCGCGTGACCTACCACAACAACTCGCCGCACGAGCTGACCTACCTCTGGCTGCTGCTGGACCAGAACGGCTTCAAGCGGAACTCGATGGACCGGGTCACCTCCACGTCGAACGACGAGGGCACGTTCGGCATGTTCGACGTCGTCCAGGTTCTGGCCGCCCAGGACTGGGAAGGCGGCTTCAGCAACCTGGCGGTCACCGACGCGCGGGGCCGGCCGCTGCCCTTCCTCGTCAACGACGCCCTGATGCGGATCGACCTGCCGGCGCCGCTCAAGCCGGGCCAGAGCGTCACGTTCAACATGGGCTACACCCTCGCCATCGGCGACGGCGACCTGACCGGCGGCCGCTCGGGCTATGAATGCTTCCGCGCCTCCGACGGCCAGTCGGACTGCATCTTCCAGCTGGCCCAGTGGTTCCCGCGTCTGGCGGCCTTCTCCGACTATGAGGGCTGGCACCAGCTGCCCTATCTCGGGTCGGAGTTCCCGCTCGAGTTCGGCGACTACGACGTCTCCATCACCGTGCCGGCGGATCACGTGGTGGCCGCCTCGGGCGTGCTGCGCAACGACAACGTCCTGACCGCCGAACAGCGCCGCCGCATGGCCGCGGCCCGTACGGCCGCCGACCCCGTCTACATCGTCAACCCGGCCGAGGCCGCGGCCGCCGAGCTGGGCTCGGTCGACGGCACGCGCACCTGGACCTTCCGCGCCGAGAACGTGCGCGACTTCGCCTGGGCCAGCTCGCGCAAGTTCGTGTGGGACGCCATGGGCGTGCCCAACGGCGATCCCGACATGCCGGTCGTCATGGCCATGTCCTTCTATCCGGGGGAGGCGCGCCCGCTGTGGGATCAGGTTTCGACCCGCGCCGTGGCGCATGCGCTCGAAGTGTATGGCGAGGCGACCTTCCCCTATCCCTATCCCACGGCCCAATCGGTCAACGGGCCGGTCGGCGGGATGGAATATCCGATGATCACCTTCAACGGCGCGCGTCCGATTCGCGCCGCCGACGGCACGCCCCAGCGCGTCGACGACGTGAAGTATGCGCTGGCCGGCGTCATCATCCACGAGATCGGCCACATCTGGTTCCCGATGGTGGTCAACTCCGACGAGCGACAGTGGGTCTGGATGGACGAGGGCATCAACACCTTCGTTGAGTTCCAGGCTTCCAAGCTGTGGGACGCCGACTTCGACGCCTCCGGGGAGCCTCGCGGCGGCATCATCCGGCACATGCTGTCCGAGAACCAGCAGCCGCTGATGACCAACGCCCAGAGCCTGACCAACTACGGCTATGAGGGCTATGTGAAGCCGGGCGTAGCCCTGACCGTGCTGCGTGAGACGGTCATGGGCCGCGAGCTGTTCGACCGCGCCTTCGCCGAGTACGGCCGTCGCTGGAAGTTCAAGCGCGCCACGCCCTACGACTTCTTCCGCACCATGGAAGAGGTGTCGGGCATGGACCTCGACTGGTTCTGGCGCGGCTGGTTCTATTCGACGGATCACGTCGACATTTCGCTCGACGACGTCGTCGTCGCCACCATGGCCCAGCCGAACGCGGGCGGCGGTCAGCAGCAGCAGGGGCCGGCCGCGCCGCCGGCGCCCGAGCCGCCGTCGGTCACCGTGCTTGCGGATCGCGCCGAGGGCCGCGTGCCGCTGGTCGAGCGCATCCCCGCCCTTGACGCCCCGTCGGATCAGGGCTCGGCGGAGTTCCCGGTCACGGACGAGCAACGCCGCGTCTGGGCCGCGTCCAAGAACGGCCAGTTCGACGACCTGATCGCCCGCGCCCGCGCCTATGACGGCAAGCTGTATCGCCTGACCTTCTCGAACGTCGGCGGCGTGGTCATGCCGATCATCGTCCAGTTCACCTACTCGGACGGCACGACCGAGACGGTGAAGATTCCGGCCGAGATCTGGCGGACCAACAACCGCACGGTCACGTGGCAGCACGCGACGACGAAAACGGTGACCTCTGTCATGGTCGATCCGATGCAGCAGACCGCCGACGCCGACGTCGCCAACAACGCCTGGCCGCGTGCGGCGGCCGCGGCGGAGTAGGTCAGTGACGGGCGGGCGGCGTCGGCTTGGGCCGCGTCGCCCGCTTCTCGCGCTCCGCCCTCAGGCGCGCGATCAGCTCGGAGGCCGGGAGCAGCAATATCATGAGGCGCCTCCGCTTGCGAACGGTTCTCACTCTGCGAGCGACTCGCAAATGATGCAAGCGCGGCCGTGAAGGACTGCGGCGACTGCGGCCTGTGCTGCAAGCTGATGGGCGTGACCGAGCTCGCCAAGCCGGCGGGCAGATGGTGCGGCCACTTCCGCCGGACGGTGGGATGCGACGCCTATGACGCCCGGCCCGCCTCCTGCCGCGCCTTCAACTGCACCTGGCTTTTGACCGACGCCTTGAATGAAGGCTGGAAGCCCTCCGTCTGCGGCTTCCTGATGCACTCGGACGCGGGCCGCCTGATCGTGGAGTGCGATCCTTCCCGACCGCAGGCGTGGCGTGCCGCGCCCTATCGGGAGACGCTGGAGCGTTGGGCGGTGAGAGGACAGGAAGTGCTGATCTTCGCCGGCCGTCGCGGCCTGCGCCTCAACCCCGACGCCACGACCACGGCGCTGAGGCGGCGGTGATAAGCGGGCGGCGGCGCCGTCAGACTAACGCGAACACGTCTCCAGCCACGACCTGCCTGCCGTCTCGAAGCAGGCGGCTGCGAGGGGCTGGCAAGCCTTGGAGCTCCGACGAACCCGTCATCTCCATCAGGCTCGTCATGACCTCTCCGCAGACGCGGGCGGGGGAGGCGTGATTCCCGTCCAGAAGCCGTTCAGGAGCAGCTTCGGCGTCAAGCCGGGCGGCGAGCGGTCGGGCGATCAACCGAACCAGGCCGACATGGAAGATCTCCCGGGGGGGTCAGCCTGATGCAGCGCTGGCGGGTCGTCGCTGGCGGAAATCGAACCGGTCCCCTCTGGCGAGCACATGCATGCGGACGTCGAACATCGACAGAGCCTCTTCGGCGCTGGCCTCGGCGATGTTGGAATGCGAGGCCGCCTCGCCGTCGACGACGTAAACGGCGCCGGCCCCGATGACCGTGCCGGCATCCCCCTCGACAACCAGCGCGGTGTTTTCGTCGATGCCGACGCCCAGCAGTCGCGGATTGTGGGCGACCGCGCCGAGAAGCCTGCCGTAGCGACCGCGTTCCGCGAAATGCTGGTCGATGATGACGTCCTTCATCAGGCCCAGGCCGGGCGCCATGTGCAGTTCGCCGATGCGGTAGGACTCCGCGCTGGGTCCCTTGACCAGCATGGTCTCGCTCATGACCGAGGCGCCGGCCGAAGTTCCGGCGATGAATGCCCCGGAACGATGGAGATCAAGGATGCGCCGTTCCACCGGCGTGTCGCCGATCTGGCTGGAGATCCGCAGCTGGTCGCCGCCCGTGAAGAACACGCCGGCGGCGCCGTCCAGTTTCGAGAGCACGTCCTGATCGCCGCCGTCGCAGCGCTCGCGGACGTACAACTGGACCAGATCGGTGACGCCCAGGCGCGCGAACGCTGTGGAATAGGCCTCGAAATACTCCTCCGGCTCCTCGGAAGCGACGGTGGCGAGCACCAGCCTCCCTCCCGCCACTCGGCTCGCGATCTCCTTCAGGATGACGCAGTCGCCCTCCTTGTCCTCATGCCCCCCGACGATGATCAGGGCTCCGCGAGGGTCATCCATGCGCCGGCTCCAGCAGCGGTTCGCGCGGGTCGCGGAACGCGCCCTTCGGACGATGGTCCAGCACCAGCCGCCACACCTGTTCCACCCGCGTCGGCATCAGCACGACGACGTCCCCGGGCCGCGCGAGATCCAGCGCCAGGCGCGCGGCGTCGTCCTCCTCCCTGACGCAGTGGATGCGCGACGGGTCGCCGCCCGCGGAAACGGCGCCCGCCTTCATCAGACGAATGACCTCCCCGGCGGGGCGGCCCCGATTGTCGGGGGTCTCGCGGAAGACCAGTTCGTCGAAATGTTCGGCGCCGATCTCGCCCATGGCGCGGATCTCCTCCTCGCGTCGGTCGCCGGGGATGCTGACCATGGCGATGCTGCGGGCGCCCGCGGGCGTGGCGCGGCGGATCATCTCGCCCAGCGCCCGCAGCGCCTCCGGATTGTGGGCGTAGTCCAGCACGACGCGAAAGCCGTGCGCGTCGTGCATGTTCATGCGGCCCGGATTCTGCGCGAAGTCGGATGTGAAACTCGCCAGGGCCTCGGCCGCACGGGCGGGCGCCGCACCGGCGGCGACGGCCATGGCGATGGCCGCCATGGCGTTCTGGACGTTGAAGGCCGCCAGGCCGTTCCACGTCGCGGGGATGGCGTCCGCGGGGCAGAGGGTGTGACGCTCGCCCCGGTCGTGCAGCGAGATCATGCCGTCCGCCGGATCGTGCAGCACCGCCATCCCGCCCTCCGCCACGTGCTTCAGCACGAAGCCGGGCGCGTCGCGGCCGCCACGCATGGAGAACCAGCACACGCGACCGCCGGCGTGGCGGGCCATGCGAATGGTCTGCGGATCGTCCGCGTTCAGCACGGACACCCCACGCCGCGACACGCTTTCCGTGACGACCGACTTCACGCGCGCCAGGTCCTCCAGCGTGTCGATGCCCTTCAGCCCCAGGTGATCCGGCGCCACGTTCAACACGGCCCCCACGTCGCATCGGTCGAAGGCCAGCCCCTCCCGCAGGATGCCGCCGCGGGCGCACTCCAGCACGGCGACGTCGACCGTGGGGTCGCGCAGAACCATACGTGCGCTCCTCGGGCCGCTGGAGTCGCCCGTCGCCACCCGCTCGTCGCCGACGTAGACGCCGCTGGTGTTCGTCAGGCCGACGACCTTTCCCTCCTCGCGGAAGATGTGCGCCACCATGCGGCCGACGGTCGACTTGCCGTTGGTGCCGGTGATCGCCAGCACCGGAATGCGGGCGCGCGATCCGGGCGGATACATCATGTCGATGATCGGCTTGGCCACGTCCCGCGGCCGCCCCTCCGACGGGGCCAGATGCATGCGCAGGCCGGGTGCGGCGTTGACTTCCACCACGCCGCCGCCGGTCTCGCGGATCGATTTCGTGATGTCGGGCGCCATCAGGTCGACGCCCGCCACGTCCAGCCCCACGGCCAACGCGGCGCGGCGCGCGATCGCCGCGTTGTCGGGATGGATCTCGTCCGTCCTGTCGATCGCGACGCCGCCGGACGACAGGTTGCCGTTGGTGCGCAGGAAGACGGCCACGCCCGCCGACGGGACGGAATCGAGGTCCAGGCCCTGCCGCGCGAGCACTTCCGCGGTCGCGGCGTCCAGGCGGACGCGGGTCATGACCGCCTCGTGTCCCACGCCGCGCCGGGGGTCGCGGTTCAGCTCCTCGACCAGCTCGCGGACGGTCCGCCCGCCGTCGCCGGTGACTCGCGGCGGGACGCGCTCGGCCACCGCGACGACCTTTCCGTCGACCACCAGAACGCGGTGGTCGCGACCAGGCAGATGCTCCTCGACCACGATCCTGCGGCCGTGCGGGGCCGCCAGATCGAAGGCCACACGGACGGCCGCTTCCGCCTCCAGGCCCGTGGAGACCCCACGCCCGTGATTGCCGTCCAGCGGCTTGAGCACCCACGGTTTCCGCAGTCGTTTCGTGGCGGCGACCGCCTGATCCGCCGTCGTCACGACCTCGCCGCGCGCGACGGGGATGCCCAGGGCGGCCAGCAAGGCCTTGGTCTCGGCCTTGTCGCCCGCGCTTTCGGCCGCGACCAGTCCCGTACGGTCGGTCACGGTGGCGCGCAGACGGCGCTGACGCGCGCCCCAGCCCAGCTGTATGAGGCTGTGCGCGTTCAGTCGCTCCACCGGGATGCCGCGACGCCGCGCGGCCTCGACCAGGGCCGCCGTGGACGGCCCGAAGGCGGCGCGGCGCAAGGCGACGCGGACCGCCTCGACCGCGGCCCCGATCCCGTCGCCGGCGGCAGCCGGCGCGAGGCGGTCGAGGCCGTCCACGCCCCTCAGATCCGCGGGAAGAAGAGCCTGCACCGTCTCGATGGCCAGACGGCCCGCCAGCAGCGCGGCGTCCGCGTCCTCATAGGCGTACATGACGTCGTAGACGCGCGGGCGCCCCTTCACGGAGCGGGTCTTGCCGCGCGTGACCCGGGCGCCCGCCATCGACTGCAGCTCCAGGGCGACGTGCTCGATCACATGGCCCAGCCACGTGCCTTCCTTCAGGCGTTCCACGAAGCCGCCCGGCCGCCCCAGCGAACAATGGTGACGGCCGAGGCCCGGCAGAAGGTCCGTCAACGCCTCGGCGAAGCCCGGCAGGCGATCCGTAGGCCACGCCTCGAGCTCGCCGAGGTCCAGCTGAATGCGCACCATGCGGCGGTGGCTGTACAGGTGGGGTCCGCGATAGACCGCCTTTTCCAGCACGCGCAGACCCGACCTGGCGTCCATCACCGGCTCCAGACCGCCTGATCGCCCAGCACGCTCTGGGACATGAACCGCGCCAGACAGGCGGCGCCTTCTGCGCGCGATTTCGCGAACCCCTCGGCGACCACGATCCCCTCGTCCCGACCGAGTGCGGCCCAGCGCCAGCGATCGCCTTCCGGCCGCAGGCTCCATTTGAATCCGGCGTGGTTCATCGAGTCCTCCTCAGAGGCCGGTGAACTCACGGCCGCGGCCCCGGTTCCTATGTCGGAAAGCGACACAGTAAGGCCCGCAAGCATCTGATTTCGCCGGATATAATGTCGGATTGCGGAGTGGGAACCAGTTCATCCCGGATGCGTATTCGCGGCCTGACCTTCCGATCGGAACCCGCCATGCGAAACGTCGACACGCCCACGCCGCTGCGTCCCGAACGCGCCAATCCTTCGGCCTTCCAGCAGCGGCTGTCGCGCTGGAATCACCGGCGCCTGCAACCGGCCGTTCCGCACGCCGACTGGGCGACGGACGCGCAGGAAGACGCCGAGATGATCTTGATCGAAGGCGCCTGGGTCGAGCGCCTGCGCGCGGAAGCGCAGCCCTGGCTGGCCGATCTGCCGGAGGATCCGGCCCGCTTCGTCGACTGGTTCGAGGCCCTGCAGGGCGCCGGCCCCGGCGAGAACGACCCGCTGTTTCCGTGGCTGGCCGAAGAGGCCGACCTGGGACAGATGCGCTGGTTCCTGCAGCAGGAGGTCGCGGGGGAGGCCGGGTTCGACGATCTGGTCGCCATGGCGCAGGTCAAGATGCCCGACCGGCCCAAACTGGAGCTGGCCCGCAACTACTGGGACGAGATGGGTCGCGGCAACATGGGCGGCATGCACGGACCGATGCTGGGCAAGCTGGCAGACCATCTGCGGCTGACCCCCACGATCGAGGGGACGGTGTGGCCGTCGCTGGCGCTCGGAAACGTGCTGGTCGCCTTCTCCACGACCCGCCGCTACGCCTACCACGCGCTGGGCGCGCTCGGCGTCGTGGAGCTCACGGCGCCCTGGCGCGCCGGCCATGTGGCGGCGGGTCTGAAGCGGCTGGGCGTCGGCCCCGAGCGCAAATACTACGCCCTGCATGCGACGCTGGACGTCGAGCATTCGCGGACGTGGAACGACGAGGTGCTGACGCCCCTGGCGCAGGACCATCCCGAAACCATCCGCAGTCTGGCCGAAGGCGCGGTCATCCGCATGATGGCGGGCGCCGCCTGCTTCGACGCCTATCGCGACCATCTGTGGGGTCCGCAGATGGAAGCCCGCTCGGCGTGAGCGCGGGCTGGGCGGTCGCCCTGCACGGCGGCGCGGGGGTCCACGCCGGGAGATCCTATGCGCGGGCCGAGGCCTGTCTGGCCGAACTCGTGCGGGCCGCTTCCGACCAGTTGTCGGACGGCGCTCCGGCGCTGGACGTCGTCGAACGCGCGGTCGCGGCGATGGAGGCTTCGGGCCTGTTCGTCGCCGGCCGCGGGTCCGCACCCAACCGCCTGGGAGACGTCGAGCTGGACGCCGCCATCATGGACGGCGCGACGCATCGCGCGGGGGCGGTCGCGGCGCTTCAGGGCGTCGCCAGCCCGGTCACGGCCGCCCGGCGGGTCATGGACGCGACCTCGCACGTGCTCCTCGTCGGACAGGGCGCCACGCTGTTCGCGGGCCAGCAAGGCCTTGAGCCGATCCTCGATCTGGAAACATGGCTGACCACGCCCGAAGGATTCCGCGACGGCGACCTCGACGAGGGCCATGGCACGGTCGGCGCCGTCGCGCGCGACGGGAAAGGGCGGCTCGCGGCGGCCACGTCGACCGGCGGAACCTACGGCGCCTCGCCGGGCCGGGTGGGCGACTCCCCACTGATCGGGGCCGGCACGTGGGCGGACGATCTGGTCGCGGTCTCCTGCACCGGGGTGGGCGAGGCGTTCATTCGGGCGGCGGCCGCGCACGATCTCGCCGCCCGCGTCCGATACGGGGGAGCAAGGCTGGAAACGGCGACCGACGCCGTGCTGCGCCGCGCGCTGGAACTGGGCGGCGACGGCGGGGTCATCGCCCTGTCGCGCGAGGGCCCTGCGGTGGCCCGGTTCAACACCGACGGGATGAAGCGCGCATGGGCGCAGGAAGGCGCGGGTGCCTTTGTGGGCTCGGTCGGAGACGACGTGCGCCGGGTGGGCTGAGGCTCAGGACGGCGCCTGAAGCACCGCGCCGATCGCGGCGATGCGTTCGACCTCCGCATAGGCCTCGCGCTTCAACGTGCCGCCGAACACGTCCGGATCCAGTTCCTCGTACGCCAGCGTCCCGCCTATGCGTCCGGCGAGTTCGGCCATCGCATCCTGCACGGAATCGCGCCCATCGACGATCGGACTGCCGGTATAGAGCACGATCCGTCCCCCGGGGCGCAGCCGGTCGACGGCTTCGCGCATCCATTCCAGCGCCAGCCGGGTGCCCAGATCGTCGCCGCCGTCCCGATAGGTCCGGCCCCCGGAGCCGGCGATGTAGGGCGGGTTGGCGACGATCAGGTCGAAATCCCCCTGGACGGCGGTCAAACCGGGGCCGAGCGCCGCCTGCACCCGCAGGCCTGCCGCGCGGGCGTTGATCCGCACCAGCCGCAGCGCGCCCGGGTTCACGTCGCCGGCGACGACCTCGGCGCCCGGATGCATGCCGGCCAGGGTCAGGGCGCCGACGCCGGCTCCCGTTCCGACGTCCATGAAGCGCCCGCGCCGGGGGACATCCTTCGCCGCCGTGCGAAGCAGACGCGCGAACCGGTAGCTGTCGGGCCCGAGAAACACCTCGTCGGGGCCGGACCCGCTGGCCGAGTGGAGGTAGAGGCGATCGTCCAGGCTGCTGACGCGCACCCGTGAGCGGACGCGCCCCTCGTCGACGGCCTCCAGTGCCCCTGCCTGCGCCAGGAGCCGCCAAAGGTTCGCGTCCAGATCGGCCTCGCGGAACGGGCGTCGCCAGCCGAAGACGTCCCGCAGATCGCCGGGCGCCGCCTCGGAACGTCGCGCTGCCACCAGCCGGTGAGTCGCCGGCGTCGGAGTGACAAAGCGGTACCCGCCGTCTCCGAGTGCCTTGAGCAGGTTCTCGAGCGCGACGTCGATCCCTGCGTCGTCCTGCAATCGGTCGAACATCGCGCTCCCGCCGCTTCCGCCTCGATCGCCAGGCCACGCTTCAAGGCGACACGGGGGTCATGGGTTCCCGAATGTCCTTTAGGGTCGGCTGCACGACATAGGAACGGGCGTCGTTTCAGGGGGTTGGCCAATCCTGTTCGACAGGAGTGCAAACATGAGCGGATCCAGGCGGGTGCTGGTGACCGGCGGGGCCGGCTACATCGGATCGCACACGGCCAAGGCGTTGGCGGCGGCCGGACACGTGCCCGTGGTCTTCGACGATCTGAGCAACGGTCACGCGGAGGCGGTGCGATGGGGCCCGCTGGTGGTCGGCGACGTCCGGGACCGTGCCGCGCTCGAACGGTGCATGCGCACCCACCGGATCGACGCCGTCATCAACTTCGCCGGCTTGATCGAGGTGGGGCGGTCCATGACGGAGCCGGCGGCGTTCTGGGACGTGAACCTGGGCGGCATGGCGACGATCCTGGACGCGATGCGTGCTGCGGGGGTCGAGCGTCTGGTCTTCTCCTCGACCGCGGCGGTCTACGGACAGCCCGACGTCGGCTCGCTGGCGCCCTTGCGGGAGACGTTGCCGACGCTGCCGATCAATCCGTACGGCGACAGCAAGCTGGCGGCCGAGCGGCTGATCGCGGCCTCGGCGCGCGCCTATGGCCTGAAGGCGGTGGCGCTGCGCTACTTCAACGCCTGCGGGGCCGATCCCGACGGCGAAATCGGCGAGGCTCACGAGCCTGAAAGCCACCTGATCCCGCTGGCCGTCGAGGCCGCGCTCGGGCTGGGGCCGGCGCTGACGGTCTTCGGCACGGATTTTCCGACGCTGGACGGCTCCTGCGTGCGCGACTACGTCCACGTGTGCGATCTCGCCCGTGCCCATGTGCTGGCCCTGAGCGCGGAGTGCGGCCCGCAAGGTTTCCTGGCGGCGAACCTGGGCACGGGCAGGGGGGCCTCCGTTCTGGAGATCGTGGAGGCGGTGGGCCGCGCGGTCGGTCGCGCCGTCCCCCACACCTTCGGAGCGCGTCGCGCGGGCGATCCCGCCAGTCTGGTGGCCGATCCGGGTCGGGCCCGCGACGCCCTCGGCTGGACCGCGGCCTGCAGCGATCTGGAAACCATCGTCGGAAGCGCCGTGGCCTGGCGTCGGGCGCCGGCGTTCGGACGCCGCCTGCTGGGCGGTCTGAAGGCGGTGGCGTGAACGCGCCGGAGCTGTGGGGCGGGCATGAATGCACCGTCGTCCGGGTCGGCGACCGCTGGCTGGACCAGTCGCGCCTGTCCGGGCACCACGACCGCATCGAGGATCTGGACCGCTTCGCCGAGCTCGGGCTCAAGGCGTTGCGCTACCCGCTCCTCTGGGAGCGGACGGAGATCGAACCCGGCCACTGGGACTGGGCTTGGGCCGACGCACGACTGACGCACATCCGCCAGCTGGGCATGCGCCCGATCGCAGGCCTCATCCACCACGGCTCCGGACCGGCGTGGACGAACCTCCTGGACCCGGGTTTCGCGCCCGGTCTCGCAAGGCACGCGGCCGAAACCGCCGCCCGCTACCCGTGGATCGAGGACTGGACTCCCGTGAACGAGCCCCTGACCACGGCGCGTTTTTCGGCCCTGTACGGGCATTGGTATCCGCATGCCCGCGACGAGCCGTCGTTCTGGACCGCCCTGCTGAACCAGATCGATGGGGTCAGGCTGGCCATGCGAGAGATCCGTGCCGTCAATCCGCGCGCGCGCCTGATCCAGACCGAGGACTTCGGCCGCACCTGGTCGACGGAGCCGTGCGCGGACCAGGCGCGATTCGAGAACGACCGGCGGCTGATGACGTGGGATCTCCTGACGGGCCGCGTCACCCCCGGTCACCCCTTGTGGCTGCGGCTGGAGCGCCTGGGCTTCGGCGCACGTCTGGACGCGATCGCCGAGTCGCCCTGTCCGCCGGACGTGCTGGGCCTCAACCACTATGTCACCAGCGACCGGTTTCTCGATCACCGCGTCGACCGCTATCCGGAGCAGGTGCGGGGTGGAAACGACCGCCTCGCCTACGCCGACGTCGAGGCCGTGCGCGTGATGTCGGACTACGGCCCGGGCTGGCGCCGGTCGTTCGACCGGTTGGGGCGGCGCTATCGCCTGCCGATCGCCGTGACGGAATGTCATCTCGGATGTTCCGTGGACGAACAGATGCGGTGGCTTGCGGACTGCTGGCAGGCGGCGACCGCGGCGCGGGAAAGCGGTGTGGACGTGCGCGCGGTCACCGTCTGGGCCCTGCTGGGCAGTCATGACTGGGACAGCCTGCTGACGCGCTGGGCGGGCGCCTACGAACCGGGCGCCTTCGACGTCTCGCTCGGGCGGCCCCTTGCGACCGACCTCGCCGGGTGCGTCGCGCGGCTGGCACGGGGGGACGTGACGGCGGACGCTGCCGCCGCCTGGTGGGAACGGCCGGACCGGTTGGTTCACCGCGCATGGCCCGACGCGGACCAAATGTCGGACGCCCGACATTGAAAAGTCAGAAAACGACGTAAAAACAGTAACATGCAACCAATTTGGTCGGGTTCCGTTGGCCTGCGGCACCCCTCTTCCGAAAGTTGCTCATGGCCCAAGTCATCTCCTCCATCGCCGGCGCCGAAGTCATCGCCCTGGGCAAGCTGAAGGAGCGAACCGATCCCATCGTCTGCCTGTCGCACCTGCGGTGGGACTTCGTCTTCCAGCGGCCGCAGCATTTGCTGTCGCGGTTTGCCGCGACGCGCACGGTGCTGGTGTTCGAGGAGCCTTTGCCCGCTGAGCGAGGGGCGGCCATGGGTCTGGACATGCGGACCTGCGCCGAAAGCGGCGTCGTCATCGCCACGCCGCGACTTCCGGAAGGTCTGGAGGGGGCGTGCCGACATGCCGTCCTGCGGCAACTGCTGGACGAGGCCATCGCCGCCCATGCGATCGAACGACCGGTGGTCTGGTACTACACCCCGATGATGCTGCCGGTCGCGCAGCACCTCGACGCGGCCGCCGTCGTCTACGATTGCATGGACGAGCTGTCGGCGTTCCGGTTCGCTCCGCCGGAGTTGGTGAGCCTGGAACGCGAGCTGCTGGCCGCGGCCGACGTCGTCTTCACAGGCGGGCACAGCCTCTATGAGGCCAAGCGCGACCTGCATCCGAACATCCACCCGTTCCCGTCCAGCGTGGATCGTGGCCACTTCGGCCAGGCGCGCGTGCTGCCGAAGGCGATCAGGGGCGACCGGCCGCGCTTCGGCTTCTACGGCGTGATCGACGAGCGGATGGACCTCGAACTGATCGACGCGGTCGCGGCTGCCCGGCCGCAGTGGGACTTCGAGATCGTCGGTCCGGTGGTCAAGATCGATCCCGCCTCGCTGCCGCAGCGGGACAACATCCTGTGGCCGGGCCAGGCCGCCTACGACCAGTTGCCCGGCCTTCTGGCCAACTGGGACGTCGCCCTGATGCCGTTCGCCATCAACGAGTCGACGCGCTTCATCAGCCCGACGAAGACGCCGGAGTATCTGTCGGGCGGTCGGCCCGTGGTGTCCACGCCGATCCGCGACGTCGTGCGTCACTACGGCGAGCTGGACGCCGTCCTGATCGCCGACACGGCCGAGTCGTTCGTCGCCGCCTGCGAGCAGGCGCTGGCTCTCGCCCAGGGCGAGGATCGCGCCTGGCTCGACGAGGTGGACGACGCGCTGGCCACCCTGTCGTGGGACCAGACGCAGCTGCGCCTGTCGGCGCTGATCGACGCCTCGGTGACGCGGCGGGCGGGTGGCTTGCTGCGTCAGCCGGCCCCCGCGATCAAACCGTCGAACCGCACGCCCCACTACGACGCGCTGGTGGTCGGCGCGGGGTTCGCGGGCTCCGTCACGGCCGAGCGCCTGGCCTCGAGCGGACGCAAGGTGATGGTGGTCGACCGCCGCCCGCACATTGCGGGAAACGCCTTCGACCGGCTGGATGCGGCGGGCCTGCTGATCCACCAGTACGGCCCGCACATCTTCCACACCAACTCGGCCGAGATCTTCGACTACCTGTCGCGCTTCACCGACTGGCGCCCCTACGAGCATCGGGTGCTGGCGCAAGTGGGCGAAAAGCTGGTGCCGATGCCGATCAACCGCACCACCTTGAACGCCCTCTACGGCCTGGACCTGCGGTCGGACGAGCAGGCCGAGGCCTGGCTGGCCTCGCGCGCGGAGCCGGTCGAGCGCATCCGCACTTCAGAGGATGTGGTGGTGAACGCCATCGGCCGCGAGCTCTACGAGACGTTCTTCCGCGGCTACACCCGCAAGCAGTGGGGACTGGACCCGTCCGAGCTGGACAGGTCCGTCACCGCGCGGGTGCCCACTCGCAGCAACACCGACGACCGCTACTTCACCGACGCCTTTCAGGCCATGCCGCTGCACGGCTACACCCGCATGTTCGAGAACATGCTCGATCATCCCAACATCCGGGTCGAGACGGGCGTGGAGTACCGCGACGTGGTCGACGACGTGGATCACGAGCGGCTGGTCTTCACCGGTCCCATCGACGAGTTCTTCGATCATCGGCACGGCAAGCTGCCGTACCGCTCGCTGACGTTCCGGCACGAGACGCTGGATCAGGAGCGGTTCCAGCCGGTCGCCACGGTCAACTATCCGGACGAGGCGACGCCGCACACGCGGATCACCGAATACAAGCATCTGACCGGCCAGGCGCACCCGAAGACCAGCATCACCTACGAATACCCGGCGTCCGAGGGCGACCCTTACTATCCGATCCCGCGGGCGGAAAACCAGGAGCTGTTCAAGACGTACGAGGCCATGGCCGCGGCGCGGCCGGACGTGACGTTCGTGGGACGTCTGGCCACCTACCGCTACTACAACATGGACCAGGTGACGGGGCAGGCGCTGGCCACCTTCCGGCGACTGGGCGCGGCCTCGCGCCCGGCGCAGGTTCAGGGAGGCGTGGCGGCGGCCGCGACCTGAGGTGGTCTACGAGTTCCGCTTCTTCTTCAGCGGCTCGGAGTTTCCGGCCCGGGAACGGCACGCCTTCGCCGGCGACGGCGAGGCGCGCGCCCGTGCGGCCGGGGACCTGCTGAGGATGCCCAGCCGGCGCGCGGTCACCGTCTGGTGCGGCGACCGCCTGGTGTGGTCGCGCGCCCGCGGCGCCGAAGCGCCCCCTGCGTGATGGACTCCTCGCAGGGCCGGCGTCCACGCGTCGTGATCGTCGGCGCCGGCTTCGGCGGTCTGGCGGCGGCCAGGGCCTTGAGGAGGGCCGAGGCCGAGATCTTTCTGATCGACCGCACCAATCACCATCTGTTCCAGCCGCTGCTGTACCAGGTGGCGACGGCGGTGCTATCCCCCGCGGACGTCGCCACCGCCGTGCGGCCCCTGCTGCGTCCCCAGCGCAACACGACCATGCTGATGGCCGAGGTGACGCGCGTGGACACGGAGGCGCGGCTGGTCCGGCTCGCCGGCGACGCGACCCTGCCCTACGACTGGCTGATCCTGGCGACCGGCGCCGACTACAGCTTTTTCGGCAGGCCCGAGCTCGCGCAGCACGTCCACGTGCTCAAGACGCTGTCCGATGCGCTGACGGTCCGTGAGAAGCTGCTGACCGCCTTCGAGCAGGCCGAGTTGGCCCCGGACGAAGACGCCGTCCGCCGCCTGACCACCTTCGTCGTCGTCGGCGGCGGCCCCACGGGGGTCGAGATCGCCGGCACGGTGGCGGAGATGGTCCGGACGACCCTGCGCTGCGACTTCCGGCGCATCGACCCGACGCGGTCGCGGGTCCTCCTGTTCGAGGAAGGCCCCCGGGTGCTGTCGGCCTTTCCGCAGCACCTGTCGGACTATGCCTGCCGCGCGCTGTCGGATCTGGGCGTGGAGGTGCGCCCCGGGACCGCCGTCGAGACGATCGGCGACGGGTGGGTGCAGGTCGGCGGAGAGCGCATCGAGGCCGCTCTGACCTTCTGGTGCGCCGGCGTGCAGGCGCGCCCCGCCGCGCGGTGGCTGGGCGTGCCCCAGGCCCGGAACGGCGGCGTCGTGGTGGGGCCGGACTGTTCCGCGCCGGGCCTGCCGGAGGTGTTCGTCGTCGGCGACGTGTCCCACCATGCCCACGAGGGCGGCCCGTTGCCGGCCTTGGCGCCCGTGGCCAGACAGCAAGGTCGCTGGGTCGGACGCCTGATCGCCCGCCGCATCGCCGGTCGGCCCGATCCCGTGCCGTTCCGCTATCGCGACTGGGGGACGATGGCGGTGATAGGCCGGTCGCGCGCGGTGGCCCTGCTGGGCGGGCGTCGGCTGAAGGGGGTCCCGGCGTGGCTGACGTGGTCGCTGGTCCACCTGATGCTGCTGATCGACTTCCGCAGCCGCGCGACCGTCTACGTTAACTGGACATGGGCCTGGTTCACGCGGGGCGGGGGGCCCGGCTGATCTCACGCGGTCACGGCGTGGGCTGAGACGTCGCGGCGCGCGACCGGTCACGGCAACGCTTTGAGCATTCGTTTGTCGAAACTCACCTTGGGCTAACCCAAGTGAATGATCGCGAACGTCGTTCCCCGCCATATGACCGGGATGACCTTTGAACCTGCACAACAACCTCGCCAGCGCTTCCCTCTCTCCCCGTCGCCGCTGTTCGGAAACAGCCTGCTTGGCCTCCTCGAGGACCGCTGGAGTGAAGTATCTGCGGACCTGAGAACAGTTCAGCTTGTCGCCGGCGAGGACTTGCGGCCCGCGGGCTCGATGATCTTTCCGTCCTCGGCGGTCGTCGGTTTGAGCCTGTCGGACGGGGACGGGCATGGCGTGGACGTGGAGCTGGTGGGGAGGGACGGCATGATCGAACCCACGATCCGCGCCGGAGCACGCTGGATCGTGCGGATCAGCGGCATGGCCCATGCGTTGGACGCCCGCCTGTTCGAGGCGGCGGCCGAGCGCTCCCCCGCGCTGGAGGAGGCGCTCGCCCGCCGGCGGGCGGATCGGATCACCGAGCTGCAGAACGCGGCCCTGTGCGGCCGGGCCCATCATCAGGAGGGGCGTCTGGCCGGCCTTCTGCTTCGTCTGCAGGAGCAGTCCGGGCGCTCCGAACTGGATCTGTCGCAAGAACATCTGGCGGACATGCTGGGCGTGCAGCGGACCACGATCACCGCGGTCGCCTCGTCCTTCAAGAAAGCGGGCGCGATCCGCTACAGCCGTGGGCGGATCACCGTCCTGAGCGACGAGACCCTGGCCCGGAAGGCTTGCGCCTGTTCGCAGGACGCGCTCGCCGCGCGACGCCTCGACGGCTAGCGCGTCAGCCGGTCCAGCGGGATCACGGCCTGGTAGCGCACGCCGTCCCTCCGGAAGTCGAGCGAGGTCTTCGCCGCCAGTTCGTAGGCCACGAGGTTCTCCAGGAGCTCCGTCCCGACGCCGCGCCGGGACGGGGGCGCCGTCTCGGCCGACGATCGTTCGTCCCAGGCGAACGTCAGCATGTCTTCCGTCGCCGACCAGCTGACCGCCAATCGTCCCCCTTCGGCGCCCAGCACGCCGTATTTGACCGCGTTGGTGGCCAGTTCGTGAACGGCCAGACCGAACACTTCGGCCGCCTTGGGCTTCAACGTGACGGGCGGACCTTCAAGCGTCACGGCGTGGCCTTCCCGCGCGGCATGGGCCTCCAGTTCCGCCGAGACGATCTCGGCCAGATCCACTCCCGAGGTCGGATCGCGCGTCACCGCCGCCTGGGTGCGCGAGAAGGCGGTGAGCCGCCCGTCGAGGTGGGCGGCCAGACCCTCGACCGTCTCGGAGGTCGCGGCCGTCCTGCGGGCGATCGACCGGACGACGGAAAGGGTGTTGCGGACCCGGTGCTGCAGTTCCTCCAGCAGCATCCGCTGATGCGCCTCCGACCGGCGCCGCTCGGTGACGTCTTCCATCACGCCGATCATCCGGTAGGGCACACCCGTCGCGTCGCGGAAGAAGTGGCCTCGCGCAGACGCCCAGCGCACGGTCCCGTCGGGCAGCAGCATGCGAAATTCATGCGCGTAGACGCCCCCATGGTCGCGCGCCGCCTCGGTGAGGCCGACCGCCGTCTCGCGATCGTCGGGATGGACCCGGGCCAGCCACGCCTCGAAACTGGGCGGCACCTCTCCGACCTCGTACCCCTGCGCCAGAAAGTGCCGATCGTTCCAGGTCACGTTCCCTGTGGCCAGATCCCAGTCCCAGGTCGCCAGTCCGCCGACCTCTACGGCGAGACTCAGCCGTTCCTCACTCTCGCGCAGGGCGATCTCCGCGCGCTTGCGCGCGTCGATGTCCAGATTCGTGCTGGCCCATTTGCTGACGTTTCCGTCCGCATCGAACACCGGGACGGCGCGGACGTTCGTCCACCGCCAGCCTCCGCTCGGCGCCGAGAGCCGAAACTCGGCGTCCACGATCTCGCGGGCTGCGACGGCCTCACGCCATTGTCGCTCGGCATAGGCGCGGTCGTCCGGATGGACGGCGTTCAGCCAGCCGTAGCCCAGCCAGTCATCCCGCGTCTGTCCGGTGTAGGCGCGCCAGCTGGGACTGTCGGTGACGACGACGCCGTGGGCGTCGGCCTCCCACATCGCCTGCACTCCGACGAGAAAGCGCAGCTGCGCCTCCCGATCGGCCGCGGCGGCTTCACGCAGGACCGCCTCGGCGAGCCTGGCCTCCGCCGTCTCTCGCGCGGTCATGTCCTGGTACGAGAGGAACTGATGGAGCGTGCCCCCATCGGGGCCCTTGAAGGCGCTCAGGAGCACGGAGGCGAGAAAGCGGGATCCGTCCTTCCGGTACTGCGCGCTCTCCAGCACCACGTCGCGATCCTGCTCCAGCGCCTCGCGGAACCGACGGGCGTCCTCCGGGTCGGTTCCCGCGCCGTTCATGAAATGCGGCTGCTGGCCCAGCACTTCGTCCATCGAATAGCCGGACAGCGCCAGGAAGGCGTCGTTGGCGAAGACGATGGGATTGCCGGGCAGGGCCGGATCGGTGATCGCCATGGGCATGCGCGTGGCGCGCACCGCCTCCACGAAGACGCCGCCTTCCAGCCTCAGCCGTTCGATCGCGCCCTCGGCCGCCGTGCGGTCCGCCGTGCCCGGCTGGTCGGCCCGGAAGTCGTTGTGCGGCGGTTCGGGCACGTCGGTCACCGCGCCTCACCAGTCATTGGCGTCGTAGATGTCGCCTTCATTGTCCAGATGCAGATAGTTGGGATTGAACATGCCCACATTCTGCAACGCACGAAGGTTCGGAATCGTCAGGCGTTTGCCCTTCCAGACGATCAACCCCGACGCGCGCAGGTCCTGAACGGTCCGGTTGACGTGCACGGACGACAGGCCCGTGGCGTCTGCCAGATCCACCTGCGTCATGGGCAGGTCGCAGGATTGGCCGTCCGTCAGGCCCACGGCGCGAAGACGCAGGAACAGCTCGCACAGCAGGTGGGCCATCCGCTCCACGGCCGAACGCTGGCCGACGTTCAGGATCCATTCCCGCGCGATCGCCTCCTCGACCATGGTCGCCCACCACATGGCCTGGGCTATCCGGGGGGATTCCGACGTCACGGCGATCATGGCCTCGCCGCCGACCTCGGCGATGGTCAGCGGACCGACGCTGGCGATGGAGTGGTCCATCTGTTTCAGGATGAAGACGCGCGGGTCGCAGATGTCGCCGGGCATGAAGAAGCCCACGATCTGGCGGCGGCCGTCCTCCAGCGTCTTGTAGCGGCAGGCGAAGCCGTCCAGCACGATGTTGACCACGCGGGGCCGGTCGCCTTCCCGGACCACGTCCTCGCGCGGGCGCAGGCTGCGCACGCCCAGGGCGCCCAGCCGCTGCAGGGCGGCCTTCTCCGACGGCGACAGGCGCGCGTACCGTTCCAGCTTGCGGATGAGATAGGTCGCCACGTGGGCCGACTCATTTTTTTCGCCCGTCATGCGGGCATCTGGACAGACGCGGGGCCGCGCTGAACTTAAGCAGGTTAAGCGGAACGCGCGGCTTTGCCGTGAGTTCGAATTCAATTGGCGACGGACGCTTGCGGGGCCTTTCGCGGCCGCCGGGGCCGAGGTCGCCGGATCGACGGACTGACATGCCTGACCTTCGGAACCGACGCGTGCTGATCGTGGAAGACGAGTTCTTCCAGGCCGACGACGTGGCCGACGTCCTGACGCGCGAGGGGGCGGTGATCGTGGGGCCCTGCCGCGACGCCGACGCGGCGCTGCGGGAACTGGACGCCGCTCCGATCGATCTGGCGGTTCTCGACATCAATCTGGGCGGCGGCCCCGGCTTCACCGTCGCCGACGCGCTCAAGGCCCGCGGCGTGCCCTTCGTCTTCGCCACCGGCTATGGCGCCGCCACCGTGCCCGACCGCTTTGCGGACCATGCCCGGTACGAAAAGCCATACGACCCCCGGGATCTCGCGCGGCTGCTGACCGAACTCAGTTGAGAGGGGCGTTCTTTGCGGGACAGGCGTTATGGGGCAAGTGGCGACGTTTGCCGGGGCCAACAGCGGCCGCCTGCGTTGCGAAACTTGCAGGCTGCACAGCGTCAGCCGCCGCTCATCGCGAACCGTACAACCCAGCTGTCGTGCTCGCGACGCAATTAAACGAACACTCCATTTGATAACAGCATATCATGTCCAGTTGGGGGCAGTTTGCTCGATGTGTATATCGATCGCATAAAAGATTCCACCAATGTAGGTGATCTGCTGGTGCGATACGGAACCTTAGCATCTTTTATTTCATCAAATTTTCTGATTGGTCTGCCAGCGACGTCCTCAATCATCGGTACTCCGTGAACGTTCACTCTGTATATAGGACGGAGTGGCGCTTTCAGGGGCGCGCGCTGTGGACCAATCCACCTCTTCCTGTGCAGCTCCCCATCGGTAGTCCAAGCACCCATGACGGGGCTCTTAAGATCTTCAGTGTTTATATTTAAGTTCGTTCTGTAAACTTCATACAAAACAATATAAAAAACTATTCCTGGATGCTGAACTTGAGCAATAGAGTAAAGGTCATCGCTGACAGGAATTCCGATGAGGTCGCCCCGCTCGACAGGGTTCAATTTTTGCTTCATTGTAGGTCTACCATAATCTCGGCCCAGTACGAGGTGGTAAAAAATGTTGAGGAAGGCGGGAAGGGGCTATTTCGTTTCGGCGGTTCTCTAGAGCTGCGGGGCGACCTGGCCGACTTGGACCTCCGCGGCCGTCGATTGCCCGTTGCTCAGCTTGCCGGAGTGGCATGCCCGGCTCCGCCCTGTCGATAATGGTGAACTCGTATTCCACCCCGCCTTGACGGTTATGATCACGCTGACGTCTCTCATAATTTGCCTGATTGTTACATCTTCCCACGTAACACCTTCCAGATTGCGGATTAACGCGAAGATATACAATCCCCGAAGCTTCTTCCGTAGCCAATCTCACGGCGCGCCGAGCGGTAATTGCTGCAATCGCTTCCCCAGAAGGGATCGTTGCGATGTCAAAAGCTATCAGACCTACATCAACCGCTAGGCCGATCGGGTCCTCCCGCCATTCGTCTTGAATCCATTTGCCCGCGGCCCGGAAGGGCTCAAGAAGATCTGGATCTTGGATCGATCTGTCCTCGCCGACGCTCCACGCGTCCACCCCGATCCCGCCCGACTTAAGCATCCCCGTCGGATCCGCGGCATTGAACGGGTCGTTTCCGACGTATTGGTATAGGTTCAGACTATCCTCGTAGCCGATGGGGTCCGTTTGCAGGAACCGGCCGATGCTAGGGTCGTAGGCGCGCGCCTTATAGTGCCAAAGCGGCACCGTGGCCACGAGCGCGGTCTGGCCGGTGTAGCGGAACCGCGGCCCGGCGAAGCCGTGCGCGGCATCGGGACGGCCATAGGGATCGTAGGTGTAAGGGCCGCCGACGAAGACGCCGTAGCCATCCGTTTCGGCGGCGATCGAGCCCTGATGATCCGCAAGGTACCAGGCGCGGGGAATGGTCCGCCATTCGGCCAGCGGCTCGTCCGGGCCGGGGCCATGGGCATAGCGGGCGGTCAGGACGTTCGAGCCGTCGTACTCGGCGGCCAGCCGGTCGCCGTCCCAGAGGTATTGCACGACGCCGGCCGGCGCGCTGGTCCGCTTGATGCGGCCGAGGGGGTCGTAGGCCACGTCCAGCTGGAGGACGCCCCCCTGATATACCGACACCAAGCGGTTCTCGACGTCGTAGCCGTAGGCCCGCACGCCGTCCGACGTCAGATTGCCTCGGGCATCGTGGGTGAACGCCGTCCCGGCGACGGAATCGTACTGGTTCAGACCGTCGCGGACATAGGGCGTGGCCGACTGCGTTGGCATGGCGAACTGCCAGGCGGCGTTCGACACGTCGCGGCTGACCGCCTGACCGGCCGGATTGACGACAAAGGCGTAGGACACGTCGCCCACGGGCCCGCCCAATAGGTCGTGCGTCATCGACCAGTCGCGGCTGTTCGCGACGTAGGCCCAACTCGTCGTCACCGCGTTGCCGCGGGTGAGCGCGACGCGCCGCCCCAGGGCGTCGTACTGAAAGGCCCCGAACAGGTCCGAGCCCACCGGCGCCTGCGAAATACGCCAGACCAGCGTCATGCGGTTCGCCAGGTCCCAGTCGTAAGACAGACCGTCGCCGGCAAACACCAGCGCCGTCCGTCGTCCCGCCAGATCGTAGGACGACGTCAGGGTACGGCCATAGGCCGTCTCCGTTAGGGGGCGACCGAGCGCATCCCACGTCCAGGCGACGCCGTCCGAGGTCGAGCCGGAGGCGACGAAGGTCGCGGTCAGCCGCCGGTCCAGAAGGTCGTAGGTCGTGAACACGTCGTCCGCCGTGCCGAGACCCGGCACGGTCTTGGTGGTCTCTCGGTTCAGGGCGTCGAAGGCGTAGGTGATCGTCTGCCCATCGCGCAGCCGACGCGACGTGACGTTGCCCGCGGCGTCGTAGCCGTACTGCTCGTAGTCGCCGGCGTTGGACGCATGGGCGCCGACGGCGGCGGCGGGGAACTGCAGCTGGCCGATGCGGTCGAAGCCGTCATAAACGTAGGTCGAACGATTGCCGTTGGCGTCCTCGACCCAGTTCACCTGGCCGTTCGGCGTCCAGTTCTGGCGGCGCGACACCTGCTCGGCGGACGTTCCGAGGGCGGAGGTCACGGTCACCAGCCTGTCCGCGGCGTCGTAGGCGTTGCGCGTGATCCGATCCTCTCCGAACGCGCCGGGCGACGTGGGCAGGGTGCAGGCGGATGCAGGCAGCGCCGAAAAGGCCGTCGGGTCCATCCTCTGGGCCGTGCAGAGCAGGCGGCCCTCGTCGTCAAAGGCATACTGCGTGACTCCGATCGTGCCGGTGCCCAGAACCTGGACGTCCTTCGCCTTGCGTCCTTGCGCATCGTAGGCGGTGACGATCTCACTCAGCACCGTCATGGCCGCAAACGCGGCGTCGGACTGCCCCGTGGCCGAACCTTGCTCGACCTCCGTCGCCTGGCCGTCGGCGTTGAAGCGCGTCCGGGTCGCCGGAAAGGGCAGGGGACCAGCGCCGTCCGGATCCGGTCCGATCACCCCGACCTGCCGGCGCAGCGCGTCGTAAGCGTACCAGGTGGTGTCGGCCGTCCCGGGAAGGGGGCCGTCCACGGTGAGCTGATCGCCTTTGGCGTTCCACGTCGTGGAGGTGGTGGCCAGCAGAGAACCGTCGCCTGCGCCTGACGCGACCGAGACCGGCAGGAGGTTCGAGCCTTGGGTAGCGCTCCCGACCTGGTAGCTGGTCGTGGTCCTCACCTCCTGCGCGGTGCCCACGCAGGTGGATGCCGTGCCCGAGGCGCAGCTCGAGACCTGAACCGGCAGCGTCACCGCAGGCGCGGCGACCTGCGTGGTGGACGCGCTGGTGCGTCGCCACGCCTGGAGCGACTGATAGGCGTAACGCGTCTGCGGTCTGTCCTGCCCAGGCGCCGCAGCCGGGCGGGTCGCCGTCAGCAAGCCGCCGTGTGCAGAGTCGTAAGTATAGTCGGTGACCGCACCCCTTTCGTCAGTTGACGTAAGAGGCTGATTGCAGACCCGTCGGTTGGCCGCCGTGCATGTAGAGGCGTAGGTCCAGTAGGTGTTGATGTCTGCGGCCGGCGCAGACGGTTTGGCGGTTCGCTGAATCCGCTCGATGTTGCCGCGTCCGCCGCGGTGGTAAATGATCTTATTGCCTTCAGGATACGTGATCTCGTTGAGCCGTTCCTCCGTGTCGTAGCGGAGAAGGGTCGTTCCCCCTGTGGCGTCGATTATCGCGCCGAGGCGCTGCATCCGTTTGTAGCGCCCATCGGCCCCGGCGCGGGGCCAAATCGAATCCGAGTTCTATACTGTGTCTGGGCCGAGTTCGGGTCTGTGACGGTAACCCACCGAAAGGCGGGAGATGGGTGGCTGTATTGGTAGAGCCAAGTGCCTCTGCCGTCCGAGTATGTTTCTACCCGCGGCTCCTCGTCAAAATATGTGTACGTCAGCGTAATGTCAGATCGGCCCGGCTCTGGGAAGTCGAGTATTGCTAGACCGCCGCCGCTGAATATGTATTTTGTGGTCTCATTGAGTAGATTTGTTACAGAGTAACCGCCCGGAACGGCAGCATACTGGACCTGCGGCCATGATTGCGAGAGATTGCCGCACGTATCGGCGGTCGGATCGCACCAGTCCACGGCGTTGTTGATGCCGATGGTCTTGGCGAGGGTCCGGAACGCGAGGAGCTCTGCGTCAGACGTTGGCGTAGCGTTATAGGCGTACTCAAATTTGATTTGGTAGCCGAGGGTGCTGGTGACCGACTGGATGCGGTAAACAGGCAGGTTGGTGCCGTAGGCAGCCGAGCGATAGTACCAGTCCCACTGCTCGCCGTTTGGCTTGACCAACTGAACAATGCGTCCCCCATCGCCTGCCGGCGGAGAAATGCCGGGAGGTCCCGCTGGCGGGTACGCCATGCTCGTCGAGAAAGTCCGAACCGTGCCGTCTCTGGCCGTGTGCACATACGAGGATGGCGAGACATACTCGAGCGTAGATCCGTCGCCTTCCTCTGCGCTCATGAGCGTTGAGCCCGACGACCTGAAGAGGCTGCTCTCGGGTCCGATGCCCACGGTGTACAACCACTCGAAGACTCCGGGTGAGGGCTCGCCGATGAACTCCACCGTAATCAAGCCATCGAACGTGCTTCGTTCTGATGAGCCTGAGATCGTGCGCGTGTAGGACAGACCCGAAGTCTCGGATCCAATAGCGACATCGGTGACCGAGGTTACGTGAAAGCCCCGGACGACGTCGACGTTGTTGGCGTCAACGGTGTAGTTTTCAGGTGGCTGCGGCCCCGCCGCCGTCTGGGCTCATGCTGCTGACGCGGCGCTGCAAGTGATGGCGACAGCTCCCGCAACCGCAACAAAGCGAGTGATGGCGTCAGCTGACATCGATCGACACCGTGATGTTGGCCGAATAGGCGATCGTCGAAGCCGCGTCCGTCACGCGGCAGCGCCAGGTCGAAGCCTTGATCCAGGGAAAGCCGGGGTTGCCCGTGAAGACCCAGCCGCTGGCGGTCGAGCTCGGATGCGTGGCTTGAGTGGCCTGGTTCCCGGAGACGCGCTGCCACAGGTAGGCATAGGGCGGGACCCCGCCGCTCGCTGACGCGACGATGGGCGGATCCTCGCCGTTGGGACCGCTCTGCCAAGTGGTCGCGGTGATCGCGACGGCCAGCGGCGCAGGCGGCGGCGGAGGTGGCGGGGGAGGGGGTGGCGGCGGTCCCGAGCCTGCCCACACCTGCGTGCGGTTGCCGGCGGCGTCGTACGTGTAGGTGATCGTCACGCCGTTCGGATAGGTGGCCGACGTGAGCCGGCCCAAGGCGTCATAGGTGTAGACGACTGGATCAGCGGCGAACGCACTTCGAGGTAGAAGCGCCAGAAGCGCGCCTCCCGCCAGAAGCCGGCCAAGCGTGGTTCGACGATCGTGCGACAAGAGCCCCCTCCAATCCCGCGTCAGCCTACATGGGCACACGGACGGCAGAGAGCGTCAACTAACACCGATATGCGCCAGGATCGGTCGCAGGAGCTGACTCGCTATAAGCTTCGCTGGCGAGCTGATCTAGCCCCCAATCAACCTCAAACTACATGAGATGATAGGGGGTAGCTGTTAGCGGGTAGTTTGGTGCGATCAAGAAAGTAAGTGGCCGGATCGAGTCTAAGGAACCTATTTTGGTGATTGGATCGGACGCGGCCATGGAGAAATGCTCATTCGTGCTGACTTCACGTCCCCACAAGTGAGAAACACGTTATTCCTGATCTTTAAGCTGCTCACCACCGCGGTATCGCGGTTCACATTCCTCCATATCGCGAGAAGGTGACGGGATAGGCGCTGGCGGCCTTTCGGCGACTCCGCGCCGCTTCGCGCCCGGAGCAAGGTTCAGGAAGGCGCTGGGGGCCGCCGCGACCTGAGCGTGGTCCACGAGCTCCGGTTTTTTCTCAACCGTCGGACTTTCCCGGCCGGGGACGGCACGCTTTGGCGCGGGACGGTGACGCCGGGCGGATTTCGGCGCGCAGGAGTTTGTGTTGTTTCGGAGATTGCAGCAGCTGTTTGATTGCTTGCAGAACATCGGTAACCATCAGCGCCGCATGGGCGCCTCGTTGAGTCGCGTGCGCACGGGGTCAGTTGCTTCCGACATGTTGGCGATCACGCTGAAAGAGCGACTGCTTGCGCGGTCGGACACGGCCGTCGTGACCATATGCGGGACCGAAAGCGGCCGCCGCGACCATGACCTCACGGGCGGCTGCCTTGATGCCGCCGCCCGGGCCCGGGCGGCGTCCCTGCTGGCCGCTTTTGACCCGGCGGCCGGGCCTCTGGCGGTGGTGATGCCGTGCGGGACGGAGTTTTTGGAAACGCTGTTCGCCTGCATCTACGCGGGGCTGACCGTCGCGCCGATGGCCCCGCCCCGGGGGCCGGCCCAGACCTCCCGCTTCAACGCCATGGTGGAGGACTGCAGGCCCGTCGCCATCCTGTGCGCCTCCGCGACCAGGGGGGCCGTGGAGACGGCGACGGCCGGGCAGCGGGCGCGTGTCCCGGTCATGGAGGCGTCGGAGCTGCCGGCCCGCCCCCCGCTTCTCGCGTCGCCGGCGGCCGACGCGTCGCGGCCGGCCGTGCTTCAGTACACCTCCGGATCCACCCGCGCCCCGCGCGGCGTCATGCTGTCCGGCGACGCGCTGCTGGCGAACGCCGCGCTCGTGTCGCGCACATGGGGCCAGGGACCTGATGGCCGGATGGGCAGCTGGCTGCCGCACTTCCACGACATGGGCCTGATGTCGATCCTGTATCCGATGCTCAACGGCGGCGTGACCTTCCTCATGGATCCCCTGCACATGATCCAGCGCCCCGTGCGCTGGCTGCGGATGATTTCGGAGCGGCGGATCACGGACAGCGGAGGCCCGGCCTTCGCCTTCGCGCACGTGCTGAACGAAGTGACGCCCGAGCAGAGCGAGGGGCTGGACCTGTCGTGCTGGTCGGACGCGTTTTGCGGGGCGGAGCCGGTCGCCGCGGAGCTGATGGCGGCTTTCAGGACCCGCTTCGCGGCGAACGGACTGGCCCCGCATGCGGTTCACGCCAGCTACGGGCTGGCGGAGTACGCGCTGATGGCCTGCGGCGGACAAGGCAGGCCCGACGAACGTCGCCCGGACGCGCCGCCGGGCTGCGAGCGGGTTGAGCCCTGCCGCATCGCCGGCGAGATGAGCGACCTGATCCGCATCGTCGACCCGGACACCGGAGCGCCCCTGCCGGACGGGGCCCCGGGCGAGATCTGGTTGAGCGGCCCGTCAAAGGCCGACGGTTACCTCGGCGACGCGGGTGCGACGGACCGGCTGTTCCACGCGCGCCTTCCGGGCGACGAAAGCGGCGCGTCCTGGCTGCGGACCGGGGATCTGGGCGTGCGGCGCGAGGCGGATCTCTATGTGACGGGTCGCCTGAAGGACGTGCTTTTCGCCAATGGACGAAAGATCCCGGCCCCCGACGTCGAGTCGCTCGCCGCGCGACAGGATCCCGCGCTCAACGAGATGGCCGCGGCCGCCTTCATGGCCGACGACCTCGTCAGCGGCCGGGCGGTCCTGCTCATCGAAATGAAGCGCCGTGCCAGGCTGACGGACGAGGCGGCGACGCGGGACCGCATCCGGCGGGCCGTGATGGGCGCCTGGTCCCTTGACCTCGTCGAGGTGAGGTTTCTGGCGCCCGGCAGCCTGCCGCGCACCAGCAGCGGCAAGGTGCAGCGCCGGCTGGCGGCTCGATCGCATCCGGTTCAATCGATGGCGCCCGCAGCGTGACGACCGTGACCTCCGCCTTTGAGCCGATGCGGCGCAGGACCGCCGGCGCCCGCCCCGGTCGCGGCCTCGTCACCGTCGACGACGCCGAAACGGCCGCGGCCGTCTTTCGCGACAGGGCGTGGGGCGTCGCGGCGATCCTGCCGCACATCCAGGCGCTCGGCCGCGAGGGCGGGGCGGACCTTTCGGGTCTGGAAGGCGCGGCGCGGTGCTCGCTCGTCTACCAGTCGGGCCGCGATCACCTGCTGACCCGTCGCGCCATGGCGTCCTTTCTCAGCGCAGGCGGCGTCGACCGCTGGCGACCGGTGGTGGACGCGCACGTCGCGGCCATGATGGATGGGCTGGAGGCGGCCGCGCAGCCCGATCTGGTCAGGGATTTCTCGCGCCCGCTGTTCGCCGCCTGCGTCCGCGACGTCTTCGGTCTGCGGATCGAGGACGACGAGGCTGCCTTCTTCACCGACGTCGAGCATGCGCGTCGGTTCACCGAGCCGCTTCTGCGTCTGCGGGAGCTGGTCGCCGTGCAGGCGGCCTACGAACGCTTGCGGCAGCGCGTTCCGGACCCGGATGGGCCGTCGAGCGAGGATCTGCCGCCCCCTTTGGCCGCGGCGCTCTTCGCGGCGGACCTGCCGCCGGGCGTCGACCCCGCCACGCTGCTGGTCTCCCTTTGCGTCGCGGCGCACACGGCCGCGGAGACCCTCGCCTTCGCCCTGTGGGGGCTGCTGAAGGACGGGGCGCCCCGGTGGGCCGACGTCGGCGCCGAAGGCTGGGCCGGGGCGGAGCTGGAGCGCGTGTTGCGGGACTGGCCCTCGACCCTGCGCCTGTATCGGCTGGCGCAGGAGGCCACGAGCCTGCAGGGCGAGCCGATCGCGCCAGGCGATCTGGCGATGATCGACGTGCCGGCGGTCAACGCCTCGCTCTGTCCCCATGCCGACGTCCGGACGGGTCAGTCGTTCTCGTTTGGCGACGGCGTGCACAAGTGCCCCGGCGCCGCATTCGCGCGCCTGCTGATCTCGCGCGCCTTGCCCGCTCTCGCCCGGCGGTTTCCTGATCTGCGCGTGGTCGAAGCAGAGGCGAGGATCGAGCGGACCCAGATGGTTCAGGCTCCGGTGGCCTTGCCGTGCCGGCTGCGGCCTGCCGCCCGCCGCGCGACGATGCGACAGTGGGACGTGGTCGATCCCGTCGTGGCGCGCGCCATCGCCACCGACGACGTCCGCTTCGGGCCGCCCGACATGGCCCGACACCTCACCGCCCTGCAGGAGGCGAGCGGACACGACTTGTCGACCGTGATCCGCATCGCGCGCAACGCCCCCTTCTTCCTGTCCGGCCCCCGGCACGCCCGCATCCGCCTCTCGGCCTTCGAGGTTCTGGGGAGCAACCGGGTGGCTGCATGGGGCGGGTTCGTGGACGACGCCGTCGCGAGCGCGCTGGATCGGCTCGAACGCGTCGAGGCTCCGGATCTGGTTCGCGACTATTGCGAGCCGCTGTTCCGGACGGTGTGCGGGGCCGTGCTGGGCATCCATCCGCGCGATCCGGCGTCGTTCGACGCCCTCGCGTCCCGCCTGCAGGTCGTGCTGGAACCCCTGCGCTCACTGCGCGCGATCGTGAGCGCGCAGGAGGTGTTCGACGGACTGCTGTCGCTTTTCGATCCGTCGGACATCCCGGTCCACGTCGACCGCCCCGCGTCGCTGCTCGAACATCTGGCTCACGGCGACCCGGAGGACCTCGATGCCGAGGATCGGAAGGCCGTCGTCCTGATCATGTACGGCGCAAGCTTCAACGTCGCGCACACGTTGGCCAACGCCGTGGAGCGGTTGGCGGGCGAACCGCGGGAAAGGCGAAGCGAACTGATCGAGCCCGCGGCGATCGCGGCGCGACTCGACGCGCACATCGTGCCGCAGGCGGCTTCGCCCCGCTTCATCTACCGGATCGCTCACTGCGACGGCGAGGTGGAGGGACTGAGGTTCGCGGCCGGCGACACGATGCGATTGAGACTTTCGGCCATCAACCGAGACCTGGGCGCCGGACATTTGGCGTTCGGCCACGGCCTGCATCGATGCACCGGCGCCGCCCTGTCGCGGATGATGATCCGCAAGGCCCTGCCGGCCCTGTTCGCCCGCCACCCCGATCTGACCCTGCTCGACCCGGCGCCGCGATACGCCGACAACTCGCAGACCGTCATTCTGACGGCCCTGCCTTGCCGCCTCCGACCTTTGCCCGAAAGCCGTTGCGTATGACCGCCTCCACCAAAGCCGACGTCGCCGCCTTCCTTCGCGACCACATCAGCAAGCGCACCCGGACGCCGCCGGAGCAGATCTCCGGCTCGACGGTGCTGGTGGACACCGGACTGGAGTCGATCGACGCCGTCCTGATCTCGGGACACGTCGAGGACGCGTTCGGGATCGAGGTCGAGCCGTCCCTGATGTTCGAATTCCAGACGCTGGATGAGGTCGCGGACGCGGTGTTCGCGCTGATCCGCGCCCGATGAGCCGCTGGCATCTGGGGCTGTCGACCTCCGGCCACGACCCCGCGCTGGCGCTGGTCGACGCGGAAGGCCGCATCCGGTTTGCCGAAGCCACGGAGCGTCACCTGCAGGACAAGCGGGCGTGGGGCGCGGCTCCGGACCATTTCGGTCATCTGTCGTCTGCCCTGGCCGCGGCCGGCTTCGACCCCGCCGCCGATGAACTGGTGGTCGCGTCCAGCTGGGCGCGGGTGAAGGCCGATCTGCCGGTTGCCGTGTCGAACGCGCTGCTTCCGGGCTCCGACGGCCTGTGGTTGCGCGGCCTGCAGGCGCACGCCCAGGCGGAGGCGGGGGCCTCGCTGCTGCGTCTCGGACTGACGACCGCGATGCCCGAGGTTCGCCGCTTCGACCACCATCTCTGCCACGCGGCCGCCGCCTGCGTCAGCGCGCCGTTTAGGGATGGCGTCTGCCTGATCATCGACGGCGAGGGCGAGGTGGGCGCCGCCAGCCTGTTCCGGCTGCGCAATGGCCGGCTGGAGCGCCTGTGGCGGTCATGGGGGCCGGGAAGCCTGGGCACCTGGTACGCCTGGCTGACCGGCGCATGCGGGTTCGACTGGCGGGCGGGCGAGGAGTGGAAGGTCATGGGGCTGGCGGCGTTCGGCACGCCGGATCCGGCCCTCGTCGACGCGCTGGAGACCATGCTGGAGATCGAGGACGGTCGGCCGCGGCTGCCGGAGCCGGGCGTACTCGACGCCGCCAGGTCGCACGCGGCGCCGTTCATGCGGACGGCCGATCAGGACGTCGACCGCGGGGCCGTGCTGGCGGCCAGCGGTCAGGCGGCGTACGGCCGGCTGGTCGACCGGATGCTGGCCGCATGTCTTGGCCCCGAGGACCGCAATCTCGTGCTGGGCGGCGGCTGCGCGCTGAACTCATCCTACAACGGCACGGTCCTGAGCCGCTTCGGGCTTGAGCGGGTTCACGTGCCCAGTGCCCCTGCAGACGACGGCAACGCCGTGGGGGCCGCCCTGCTGTCATGGATGCAGGACGCGGAGACCGGCGCGGCGCCTCCCGCGCAGGCCTCGCCGTTTCTGGGCTCACGGGTGGACCCGAGGGAGGTGGCGCGGGCCGCGGCGACCTGCGGTCACGCGTCAGTGACCGCCTGCGCAGGTGCGGAAGGGCCCGCCGCCCTGGCGCGCCGGCTGGCGGCCGGCAAAATCATCGGGGTCATGCGCGGAGCGGCGGAGTACGGGCCCCGCGCGCTGGGGGGGCGATCCATCCTCGCCGACCCGCGCGGAGCCGACATGAAGGATCGACTGAACAGGTCCGTGAAGGGACGCGAGCCGTATCGCCCCTTCGCCCCGGTGGTGCCCGCGGACCGGGTCGGCGAGTGGTTCGACCGGCCTCAGCCGTCCCCCTACATGAGCTTCACCCTGCCGTGGAAGCCTTCGGTCCGGGACTCGGTGCCGGCCGTCGTGCACGCCGACGGAACGGGCAGGCTGCAGACCGTGGACGGCCTTGCGGACCCGTGGATGCGCGACCTGCTGAGCGCCTTCGAGGCCGAGACCGGCGTGCCGATCGTGCTCAACACCAGCTTCAACGTGATGGGCAAGCCGATCGTCCACAGCGTGCAGGACGCCATGGCGGTGCTGTCCACGACCGGCCTCGACGGCGTGCTGCTCGAGGACGTGCTGATCGAGAAGACGGCATGATGGACCTCGCCACGCGGGCTGGAGCGCAGCCATCTCCGTCCTGAGCCTGGAATTTCTGCTGGTCTGGCTGCCGGCGGTCGTCGCCGCCTTTCTGGTGGTGCGCCGGGTCGCGCCCGCGCTGACGCCGCATCTGCTGGTGCTCGTGGCGGCCGTCTTCTGCCTCTCGGCAGGTCCGTGGTCGCTGGCGTTCCTGGCGGGCTCGCTCGTGGGCAACTACCTCGTGGTGAGACGGCTCCGCGCCCTTGACCCGGCGTCGGCGGGCCACAAATTTCTCCTGGCGTGCGCGATCCTGGTCAACGTGGGGACGCTGGCGACCTTCAAGCTGGCTCAGGAGTGGGCCGACGGCGCCCCGGGCGCGGCGGCGGTCGTGCTGCCCTTGGGCCTGGCCTTCTACACCCTGCAGCAGATCACCTTTCTGGTCGACGCGCGACGGCGGGAGGTTCCCATGATGGGGTTCGTCCATCACGCCGCATGGGGCAGTTTCTTCGCCCAGCTGACGGCTGGCCCCATCGGCGCCTGGCGTCGCACGGCCCCCCAGTACGCCCGCCTCGGCGAGCGGGCGCCGGCCCCGGCGGACGTGGCGCGGGGCGCGGCTCTGGTGCTGCTGGGGTTCAACAAGAAGCTCTGGCTGGCGGATCCCGTCGGCCGGATCGTCGACCCCATCGTGACGGGGGCCGCCCTCGGCGCGGTCTCGCCTCTGGAGGCGTGGACGGCGGCCTGGGGCTACATGCTGCAGCTGTATTTCGACTTCTCGGCCTATTCCGACATCGCCATCGGGGCGGGGCTTTGCCTGGGGCTGCTGCTCCCGGTCAATTTCAACTCGCCGCTGAAGTCGGCGACTCCCGGTCAGTATGTGATGCGGTGGCACATGAGCCTGATGGCCTTCGTCCGGGACTATGTGTTCGAGCCCGTCTTCAGGCTGGCGCGGAGACTTCCTCTCCAGCCCATGGAGGTGCGCTATTCCGCGGCCTGGGCCGTCGCGACCCTGCTGTCGTATCTGGCCGTCGCCGCATGGCACACCGTGGCCATCGTTCCGCTTCTGCAGGGTCTGGCGGTCGCCGTCCTGCTGATCGCTCTGCAGATGTTTCGACAGGCGTCGGCGAAGAAGCCCCGCACGGCGAACCGGGCCACGCGGGCCGCGCGGCGCGTCGGAGGCCAGCTCCTGCTTCTGGTCGGCGTGTCCATCTTCGCCCTGATGCTGCGGACGCGCGGCGAAGGCGCCTTGGCGCAGATCCTGCCGGCGTTGGTCGACACGGGCGGCATGGCCGAGCTGTGGACCGCCGTGACGACGCGCCTCCACGACGTCGCGGCGGGTGACGCTTCGCAGGCCTGGCCCGGCCTCTATCCGCACGCCCGCCTCTCCGCCCTGCCCACCTTGGCGGTGATGTCCATCGCCACGGGGGTGGCCCTTGCGCTGCCCAACAGCATGCAGATCATGCGGGTGGTCCCGCCGCCGCCCGGAGCCGGAGGAATCGCCTGGCGCCCGTCCGCGGCGTGGGGGGCGACGACGACCTTACTGCTCTTCGCGGCCGTGGTCGGCCTGACCCGGCCGCACGGAGCCGACGGTTTCATATATGCCCAGTTCTGATCCTCCGCCGTCCCTCGGTCGGGCCTACTGGACCGGTCTGCTCGCCATGCTGACGCCGGTTTCGATCGTGGTCGCCTTCAACGTGCTGACGGATCCGACGGGAGAGTTCGGGCAATCCGGGCGATACGCCTTCAACCGCAGCCCGCCCCAGGCGGTGCTCGCCCGCGGCAGGGCAGGGGGCAATCCCGCCTTCCACACGCGCGCGCTGAGGGAAACCGGGGCCACGCGCTTCCTCGTCGGCGCCTCCAGGACGTCTTTCGGCTTCGACACCTGCGGCCGGCCGGACGTCCTGAAGGTGGCCGGTGCGGCGTGGGCGACGCCGGAGTATCGACAGGCGCTGAAACTGATCCTCGCCGGCAGGCGGGACCCCGTCGGCGTCTACTTCGAGGTGGGAATGCCGACGACGACCCCGCCGGTCGTGGGGGACCCCCTGCGCGCCGCCGTGTCGGCGGCCCTCTCGCCGCGGACCACGCTCGACGGCGTCCGGACGATCGCGCACAGCCTGTCGTCGCGCGGGACCGCCCCCGCCTACGTTGCGTGCATCGGGTCCGCCCGCGCTCCGGACTGGCCCGCGGCCGACCTGCTGGCTCGTCAGGCCACAGCGCTCCTCGACCTCTCCAGCGAGGCCCTGAAGCGCGACGAGCGCGAGCTGCTGCGCATCGCGGACCTCGCGGATGCGACCTGCGCCCGCGCCGGCGTTCGCCATGAGGTGGTTTTCTATGCCTTGCCCAGCTCGCCGGCGACGGCGCTGACGGCGGCGCAGTCGGACCTCTTCGACCGCCACGCCCGTCGCCTGGCGCGCGTCTTCGCCGACCGTGCCGCGGCGCCGGAGGGCTGCCGCATCCTGTTCGTCGATCTGGCCAACCATCCGCCGGGCGGCCCCGACGGCCCGGGATCCTGGCAGGAGCGGAGGCACTGGAACGACCACACCCACTTCTCCCCCCGGCTCGGCGCATACGCGCTGGAGGCGCTGCTGGATGCGCCTCACCCCGTCGACGCCGACCCTTCAGGCAGGACCGCAGCGTGACCCTCAGGTCGACGCCCGGCGCGACATGACGCCGGCTCGGGCGCGGGCGTTCAGTACGTCATGCGTCCCGTCGGAACCACGCCATGAACAGGCGGAACAGCCAGCTGCCCTGGCGGTCGTCGGCGCGCACATGCGCACGGCGGCCACGGCCCTTGTAGTCCTTCACCAACATGAAAAACCCTCATTTCAGAGAAGCTGAACCCGGGAAGTGAGGGTCGGTTCCGAGGTTTTCAGGCGCGCCGCCCCGATCGTCTCCCGCTGGCGGGATCCACCCAGATCTGTGAGGGCGCGAACGACGCGCCGCCCCGACGCCCGGCACCCGGTGCGCCCGGTCCCGGGGGCGGGCGGAATGCGACCCATCAGGTAGCGATTGCCCCCGAATGCCCGGACCGCGTCAGAGCCGCTGGCGGAGCCGGCTAACGGGAATGACGGTGGCGGAGAGGGGGGGATTCGAACCCCCGGTACCCGTAAAGGCACGCCGCATTTCGAGTGCGGTACATTCAACCACTCTGCCACCTCTCCGCGGCGCCGAAGCTTCGGTTGAAGGACGGCTTCTCTAGTCGGCGCCGCGCCGGGCCGCAAGGCCGTTTTCGTCAGCGCAGGGTCGGCAGCGGCAGGCCGGGCGCCTGGCCGTCGGCGGGGGTCAGGCCCGTGGCGCGGAACAGGGCCGCGGGACGCCCGCCGGTTCCCGTCGAGGCGGCCCCGGTCGCGGCGACCAGGCCCGTGCGCTCCACGCCGCGGCGGAAGTTCTGCTTGTGCAGGGCGACGCCCGCGACGGCCTCGGCCGCCGCCTGCAGCTGAGACAGGGTGAAGGCGTCGGGCATCAGGTCGAACAGCACCGGTCGATAGCGCAGCTTGGACCGCAGACGTCCCAGACCGGTGGCCAGGATGCGGCGGTGATCCGACGCCATGGCCCGGCCCGGCGCCGTGGTGGGCGGCGGACGGTCGGCGTCGCGGGCGGCTTCGGCCACGACGCCTGCCTCATACAGCAGCTCATAACGCTCCAGAACGCGCCCTTCGGCCCAGCGCGCCTCGCCCCCGGCGAACAGCGATCCCGCCCGGCTGCGGCGAACGGGATCGGATCCGGCCCATGCGGCCAGCGCCGCGTCGATCGCCTCCTGTGCGGCCGGCGGTCCGCCGCGACGGTCCTCCCACGGGAAGAAGTCCAGCACGGGCGTCCAGCGCGCGTCGCTGCCCGGCGGGTCGGCCGCCTCGGACGTCAGGGCCAGATAGCCGATCGAGACCTCGCGCGCGCCCGTCGGACCGGGCGTCGCCCGCGGGCTGTCGCGCCCGGCGTCGCCGAAGGTGTAGAGCTGTTCCACAAAGCCGAGCCGGAAGCCCGTCTGCGCCGTCACGAAATCGCGCAGGGCCCGCTCGAACGTGCGGTCGTGGACGGGATCGAACGGTCCGAAGGGCAGGGCGGCCGGCCCGTCGTCCGCGCTGGTGGTCAGCACGCAGGCCCGCCCGTCGCGGATCGCCATGATCACGGCGGACAGGCCGATGCGCACGCCCTGACCCGCCATGCTCACTCCGTGTGCCAGGCGTCCGCGCCCGCGACCGTTCCCATGGCCTCCGCCAGGGTGCGGTAGCGTTCGACGTAGCGCGCCTGCGCCTCTGGCGCGCTCAGCGGGGTGATGTGCAGGTCGTATGCCGGCGGCGGGGCGCCGAAGAAGCCCAGCGCCTCCTCCTCTGAAAAGCCCGCCAGCTGGGTCGCCTCGAAGAAGGCGCACGCCTTGTCCGCTTCCTTGATCAGCTTCTTGATCTCGACCGGGTTCTTCGCCGGCAGGCCGAAGCGGATGTGAATGGCGTGCTCCAGACGCGCCTCGAAATCCTTGTAGCTGACGCCCAGCGCCGCCTTGAACGGCGAGATCATGTCGCCGATCACGTATTCGGAGGCGTCGTGCAGCAGGGCGGCCAGCCGCCATTTCGGCGCGATGCCGGGGCGGATGTGCGCGACGATCTCCTCCACCACCACGCTGTGCTGCGCCACGGAGAAAGCGTGCTCGCCGATCGTCTGGCCGTTCCAGCGCGCCACGCGCGCCAGGCCGTGGGCGATGTCCTCGATCTCGATGTCGAAGGGCGAGGGGTCCAGCAGGTCCAGCCGGCGGCCGGACAGCATGCGCTGCCAGGCGCGGGCCTGCGGCTTGCGCGGCGGTCTGGGGACGGACTTCGGATTGGCGGGGGCGCGGGTGGGCAAGGCGGCTCCTGACGTCGGCGGGTCAGGTGACGCAATGCGGCGCGCGGATCAATCCCCGACGTTCAGCGACACCAGCGCCTCGGCGTCCTCGAAGGCCGCTTCCTTGTCGTCGTTCTTGGAGCGCACCAGCGCGGCCACAAGCGGTCCGCCTTGTGGCCCGCGGGCCTCATAGCCGACCAGTCTCCAGCCGGTCGCGGCGTCGTCGCCGTCCGTCAGGATCCACTTGGCGCGCGTCGCGTCGCCCTGGGCGCGCACGCGGACCTCGGCCCCGCCTTCGTCGGCGCGCACGCTGACGCTGTCGTCCGACGCGGACGCCGCCGCACCGGCCGTCGCGCCCGGGGAATCGTTTTTCGCCTCGATGCGGAAGCCGCCGATCCGGACGTCGGCGTTTTCGCCTTCGGCGTCCACACTGACGCCCGGCAGGCGGACGGAGGCGCGGTCGCCGTCGGCGTTCACCGCGACCTGCGGGCCCTCGCCGGTGGGGCCGCCCGAGATGTCGCGACGCAGCTCGCTTTCAAGACCCTCCAGAACGGACGTCGGGTCGCCGTCCAGCCGGATCAGGCGAAGCTGCACCGAAGAGCCGCGCGGCCCGACGTACCAGCAGGTCGTGCCGCCGTCCGTGGCCGCGCCCTTGCGCGTCAGTTCGCCCTGGACCTCCGGACACTGCAGCGTTTCGACCACCTTCAGCACGCCGCGCGGCTTGTCCCCGGAATCGCCGGTCGAGATGCTGACCGAGCGCTGCCCGTCGCAGGCGGCCACGCCGAAGACGGCCACGGCGAGCAGGGGAAGCAGGGGGGTGCGAAGGCGCATGATGAAGTCTTCCTTTGAGCGCATCCTGCGCCGATCGCGCGGCATATCCAGTGAAATCGGGGTAATCGCCGTGTCGCTCAGGCGCCCGGACGGCGCCCCTCGCCTCGGGCCAGAAAGGCCAGGCGTTCGAACAGGTGCACGTCCTGCTCGTTCTTCAGCAGGGCGCCGTGCAGCGGCGGGATCAGCTTGCCGGGCGTCTTTTCCCGCAGGGTCTCGGGCGCCACGTCGTCCACCAGCAGCAGCTTCAGCCAGTCCAGCAGTTCCGAGGTCGACGGCTTCTTCTTCAGGCCCGGCGTCTCGCGGATCTCGTAGAAGGTCTTCAGCGCCTCGGCCACCAGCCGCTTCTTGATGCCGGGGAAGTGCACCTCGACGATCGCCTCCATCGTCGCGGCGTCCGGGAAGCGGATGTAGTGGAAGAAGCAGCGGCGCAGGAAAGCGTCCGGCAGCTCCTTTTCGTTGTTCGACGTGATGATGACGATGGGCCGGACCTCGGCGCGGATCGTCTCGTCCGTCTCCTGCACGTAGAACTCCATCCGGTCGAGTTCCTGCAGCAGGTCGTTCGGGAACTCGATGTCCGCCTTGTCGATCTCGTCGATCAAGAGCACCGGCCGTACGGGGGAGGTGAAGGCCTCCCACAGCTTGCCCTTCCTGAGATAGTTGCGGACGTCGTGGACGCGCGCCTCCCCCAGCTGGCTGTCGCGCAGGCGGCTGACGGCGTCGTATTCATACAGGCCGTTGTGCGCCTTGGTCGTCGACTTGACGTGCCAGGTGATCAGCGGCGCGTCCAGCGCGCCGGCGATCTCGTACGCCAGCACCGTCTTGCCGGTGCCGGGCTCGCCCTTGATGAGCAGCGGCCGCTCCAGCGCGACGGCGGCGTCGACCGCCATCCGCAGGTCGTCTGTCGCGACGTAGTTGGACGTGCCTTCGAAACGGCGGCGTTCGGCCATGCGGCGGGCTCTCCCTGATGCGGGATCAGGACTAGCCCGTAACGCGGGAGGTTAACAGCGTTCAGGTGATGCGCTTGGGGCTCACCGGATCACTTGCGGGGAAGGTCTCCTCGATGCCTTCGTCGATCAGCGCCTCCTGACGGTCCTCGGCATCCTTCAGGTGCGGCTTCAGCTGATCGGGCTTCTTGTGGTCCTCGGGGCGCGCGTCGCTCATCGGGGCATCTCCTGAACGGGTTGATCGTCGGGCGCATAGCCCAGGTCGGCGATGTCGTCGTCCGCCAGTCGCCGCGACTCCCAGTGCGCCGCGCTCGCCTGGGCGCCGCGCTCGTCCTCCATCAGGCCTGAGTAGACCAGCTCCACTTCGTCGGGCGCGGTGTCCGGCTCGCCGTCGTCGTCGCCTTCGCTCTCGCCTTCGGCCAGCAGGGCGTCGGCCTCGGCCTCCAGGCTTTCGCGCGTCTGCAGGCCCTCATCGTCCTCGTCCAGATCGTCGTCGTCGACGTCGGGGTCGTCGGAATCGTCCTCGTCCTCATCGGCGTCGCCGTCGGCCTGGGTGGCGTCGAACACGGGATCCAGCTCGTCGAGCAACATCTCCGTCTCGCCGTCGTCGTCGAGATGGGTCTCGTCGAAGACCTCGGCCTGATCCTGTTCGTCGATGTCCGGCATGTCGTTCTCCTGTCGGGGAGAACAACGGGTCGCGTCAGGCGGCGTTCCCGCCGCGCTTCGCCACTTCGACGTCCAGCGCCGCCCGCACCTCCGCTATGCACGCCGGCCAGCCGTCGAACGCGCGTTTGAACAGCCGCGTCCGCGGATAGAAGGGGTACCGGTCCGTGTTCAGCAGATGCCAGTCGTCCGGCGCCGTCAGCATCCAAACGTTCGCGCCCACGGCCGAGGCGATGTTCGTCCCTGCGATGCCGGGTCCGACCACCAGGTCCAGGGCGCACGACATGGCCGCCAGATCCTCCAGGTCGTCCTTCAGGTCGAACGGCGGGGTCCAGATCCGCACGCCCGCCGCCTCCGCCAGCGCCAGATCGGCGCTCACGTCGCCGCACTGCAGATTGACCATCACCGTCCCCGGCGTCTCCAGCACCGGGCGCCACCGGTCGAAGCTGGAGAAGTAGCGTCCGCGCGATCCGCTCAGGATCAGGCTCTTCCAGTGCAGGCCGACCTTCAGGCCCGGGCTGAGCGCCCGCAGTTCCGCCTTCCATCCCGCGACCCGCTCAGGGTCGGGCGTCAGATAGCCGGCGCGGTCGGGAAAGCTGTCGACCGACGGGCGGAACTCCGCCAGCAGGGTCGCCATCGGCGTCCAGAAGTCGATCGGCCTGGCGTCGTCGGGGCGCTCGTCCACCTCCGGCACTATGCGGTGCAGGCGGCCGTTGATGCGCACGGTGCGGTGCCCGACGACCTTCGCGGTCGGAAAGCTGCGCTGGAAAAGGCTCACCAGCCGCGGCTCGACGGCGATGTGGACCTCGCCGTCCGGTCCCACGGCCTCGATCACGTCGCCGACGCAGCCGCCGAAAACCATCTCGTCCGCCAGGCCCTGTTCGCCGACGATCAGGATCGACCGCCCCGCAAGCGGCTCACCGGCGCGCCGCGGTGATCCGGTGACCACGTGCATGGCGTCCGGCATCTCCGGATCCAGCCGCACCTCGTATTCGTGGAAGCCCTCGGGAATGCGGCCGACGCCCATCAGGGTCATGGCCCGCGCCATGCGCATCATGGCGGTCTCATAGCCGGGCTCGGCGCCCTTCAGACCCGCCTCGAAATCCTCCAGCGCCCCGGCCAGATCGCCCAGCGGCTGGCGGGCGTTGGCGCGGTTGTACCGCGCCTTGGCCATGTCCGGCTCCAGCCGCAGCGCCTCCTCGAAGAAGGGCAAGCTCTCGGCCATCCGTCCCTGATCGCTCAGCACCGTGCCCAGGGTGTTCCACAGCAGGGCGCTGCCGGGCTCCACCTGAATCATGCCGCGCAGCAGATCGACGGCCTCGTCGTAGCGGTTCTGCTCGCGCAGCACGCAGGCCAGGTTGTTGGTCCCGTCGATGTGACCGGGCTCGGCCGCGAGGAATTTCTGCAGCAGCTTTTCGGCGATCTCCAGATGACCCAGCCGCTGCGCCAGCCGGCTGAGGTCGTGCGCGATCGCGGGGTCCTCGGGCAGCAGGGCCAGCGCCGCCTCATAGGCCTGTATGGCCTCGACGAACCGTCCCGCCTTCTCCTGACAGATCGCCAGCACGTGCCACGCCAGACCCGACTGCTCGTCGACCCGCAGCGCCTCCAGAGCCCGGTTTGCGCCGACGTCGAACTGGCGCAGGCGCATCGCCGCCACGGCGGCCTTCAGCAGCTCCATCAGCCGCTTCTGCTTCTTCAGCGCGCCGCCGCCGGCCAGATTGCGCGACAGCCGCCGGATGGCCTCGGCCGAGGCCGAATCGCCCGCCGTGCCCTGCGCCACGGGCGCGGGCGCATGGACCAGCGGCTGGTCGGTGACGTCCTGAACGGCGGTGGGGGCGGTCATGTCGGGCTCGCGCGGGAATCGAGGTGCGGTCCGCCCACGGTGCCCTGCCGCTTCACAAGACATGGTTAACCACGTCCGTTCATCCTGCGTGGACCGCGCCGCGCCTAGCGTGAGACCGCGCGGGCCGGGGAGAGCCGCACATGCCGCTGAAACTGTCGCTGAAACCGGGCGAGAAGTTCGTCCTGAACGGCGCCGTCGTCCAGAACGGCGACCGCCGCGGCGTGCTGATCCTGCAGAACAAGGCCAGCGTGCTGCGCGAGAAGGACATCATGCAGGTCGAGGACGTGAAGACCCCGGCCAGCCGCGTCTACTTCCCCGTCATGATGATGTATCTGGACGAGGCCGCCGCGCCGAAGGTCTACGACGAGTTCGCACGCCGCCTGACCGAGTTCATGAGCGCCACGCGCAACCCGGAAATCCTGAGCGAATGCGTCGCCGCCTCGCGACACGTGATGGCGCGGGAATACTACAAGGCCCTGATGTCGGCCCGGAAACTGGTGGATTACGAGGAACAGCTGTCGAATGTCGCTGCAGGCGTACAAGACCGCGGCCACGCGGGCTGAATCCCCGCGAGAGCTGGAATACCGGCTGTTCGGACAGGTCACGCGCGCGCTGATGCACGCCGCGACGGTTCCGGCTGAGGACATCGCCACCCGGATCGACGCGCTGGACTGGAACCGGCGCCTCTGGTCGACGCTGGCCACCGACTGCTCGGACCCGGACAACTCGCTGAACAATCCGCTGAAGGCCCAGATCATCTCCATCAGCCTGTTCGTCAGCCGTCACTCCTCCGCGGTGATGCGGGGTGAGGAAGATTTCGAGCCGCTGATCGACATCAACCGCATGGTGATGCAGGGCCTCGCCCCGACCGCTGAGGCGGCCTGATCCCTTCCTGACCGGGGAAGAATTGCCGGGCGGCATCGTCGCGCGGCTCCATGCTCAATGAAATCAACGTCCTGAGGCGGCATCCGTCTTGCGTCGTGCGCGGGCGAACCAGAACCGGTTCAGCGGCCAGAAGGCCGCCAGACCCCCCGACCAGAATGGAAGGACCCGACCATGAGCAACTCGGTCAACACCAACGTGGGCGCGCTCATCGCGCTCCAGAACCTGAACGCCACCAACGCCGAACTGGCGACGACCCAAGGCCGCATCAACACCGGCAAGAGGATCGCCAGCGTGAAGGACAACGGCGCCATCTGGGCCATCGCTCAGGGGCAACGTGCCGACATCGGCGCCCTGGGGGCGGTCAAACAGTCGCTCGACCGGGGCGTGGCCGCGGTCGACGTCGCATTGGCGGCGGGCGAGACGGTCTCCGACCTCTTGCTCCAGCTGAAGGAGAAGGCACTGGCGGCGACCGACGCGTCGCTGAAGACGGCGGCCCGGGCCGCGCTGAACGAGGACTTCAAGGCCATTCGCGACCAGATCGCGACGGTGACCAACAACGCCGAATTCAACGGGGTCAACCTGCTGAAGACCGGCGCCACGGGTTTCAGGGCCCTGGCGAACGCCCAAGGCAACGCCTCCATCACGGTGGCCGCCGAGGTGATGTCGCTGGGAGGCGCCATCGTCAGCGTCGCCACGACCCAGGCGATCGACACCCTGACCAAGGCGTCCAACGCCCTGACCGCGGTGAACAACTCGATCGACGCGGTGTCCGGCGCCCTGGCGCGTCTGGGCACCAAGTCCAAGGCCCTGACCACCCATCTGACGTTCGTCGGCAAGCTGACGGACTCGCTGGAGTCGGGCGTGGGCAACCTGGTGGACGCCGATCTGGCGAAGGAAAGCGCCAAGCTCCAGGCGCTGCAGACGAAGCAGCAGCTTGGGGTTCAGGCCCTGTCCATCGCCAACCAGACTCCGCAGCTGGTGCTGTCGCTGTTCCGGGGCTGACGCCCACGTGATCGGAAGGCCGGAGGGTTCGCCCTCCGGCCTTTTCGTCAGAACACGCGGACGATCATCTCCCACGTCGCCGTCAGGACGCGGCTGACGGTTTCCCAGACGATCCAGGTGAATGTCGCCATACCGGCCGACCCCACCCAGCCGACCAGCATCACCACACCGTCCTTCTGCATCAGGCCGAACCCGAACGCGGCGACGATCAGCGACGGCACCAGATTGAAACCGATCAGCGGCAGCATCAGCACGGCCGCCCAGATCACGCACATCAGGCCGATGAGCGCCTCCGACAGGTCGCCGCTCATGAAGCCCAGGCGCGGCCGGCTGAACCGTTCGACCCGCTCCAGCCGCGACTTCACCTTGGCCGCCGCCTCGGCGAAGGCGGGCCGCGGGATGTCGCGCTTCAGGATCCATCCGGGCAGCCACAGCTCGTCGCGGCGAAACAGCAGCTGCACGCCGATGATCAGGATCGGGATGCCCAGCAGGGTCGTCGTTCCCGGGATCACCCCGATCACCGCGCTGAGCAGGCCCAGGATCAGCAACAGCGCGCCGAACCCCCGCTCCCCGAACGTTCCGACCAGCTCGTGCATCGGCAGAACGGGATCGTTCACCGCGCCCACGTCGACCAGCACCTGCGAGAAGGGCCGCGCGCTGAAGGAGTTGGAGTGGTCGTTCATGGGGCCGCCGGCGAACAGGGTCGTCCGTCTCTAGGCGCGTCCCCGGTCGCCGCGCCACTTAAGAAATGGACAGGCGGTCAAAACAGGGCGGTCGCCCAGTCCAGACCGACGCGGGCGCTGGCGACGATCAGCCGCCACGCCACGATCAGCACCCCCACCGTCGCCGCCGTCAGCAGCCAGCCGACCAGCACCGCCAGCCCGTCCCGCTGCATCACGCCCAGCGCGAAGAAGCCGATCGCCACCGCCGGCAACAGGTTGGCGCCCCACACCGGCAGCACCAGCACGATCGCCAGGAACAGGCAGGCCAGGCCGATCAGGCCCTGACCGAACCCTCCGGTCAGAAAGAACATCCGGGGCCGCGACAGTCCCTCCGTGAACCGCACCGCCTTCATGACGCGCCGCGACAGCTTGCGGAAGGTCGCGCGCGAGACCGATGCCCGCTCCATCCACTCCGGCAGCCAGATCGCGTCCCGGCCCGACGCCAGTTCCAGCGACAGGAACAGCAGGGGGACGCCGGTCAGCGTGGTCCCGCCCGGTGGCCACGGCAGCATGTTGACGACGGCGAACAGAAGCATGACCGCCCCGAACGCCCGCTCGCCGAACGCCTCAACCACCTCGCCCAGCGCCAGCCGTTCGCGTTCGCGTGTGCCGATGCGCTCGATGACGTCGGAAAACGCCCTGGGCCGGCCGGTGGAGCTCTCGCACTGCCTCATGCGGCCAGACTAACGCCGGTCGTCGGCGCGCGTCAGTCCAGTTCACGTCCCATGTAGACGGCGCCGGCCCCGTAGCGCGCGACCTTGACGCGGAGGCTCTCCGGCAGCGGGCCGACCGGGCTCCACCCCAGCCGCGTCCAGAACGGCCCGGCGCCGTCGACCGCGATAAGCTCCGACCGCCGTGCCCGGGGATGAGCCTTGCGGCAGGCTTCGAGCAGCGCGCGCCCGACGCCCGTTCCGCGAGCGTGGGGCGCGACCGACAGGTCGTGGATGTACCAGACCGGCCCCTCGGCGACGGTCAACGTCACGTCCGGCGCCGGCGGGGCCGTGGAGGTCCACGGGTGGCTCAGCAGGTACCCGTCCAGCCGCCCGTCGGTCTCCGCGACCCGGCACCAGTCGGGCGCCACGCGGACGCGGCTGGCGAACGCCGCCTCGCCGTCGTGCAGATGCTCGGGATACCCCACGGCCTGAAGCGCGAGGGCGGCGGGCAGGTCGTCGACCCTGAAAGGGCGGATCACGCCCCCAGCAACTCGCGTCCGATCAGAAACCGCCGGATCTCGTTGGTGCCCGCGCCGATGTCGTACAGCTTGGCGTCGCGGACCAGCCGCTCGACCGGCCATTCCCTGGTGTAGCCCGCCCCGCCCAGCGCCTGGACCGCCTCCAGCGACACCTTCACGGCGTTCTCGCTGGCCAGCAGGATGGCGCCCGCGGCGTCGTATCGCGTCGTCTTGCCCTGATCGCAGGCACGCGCCACCGCATAGACGTAGGCCCGGGCGCTGTTCAGGGCCACGTACATGTCGGCCACTTTGGCCTGCATCAGCTGGAAGCTGCCGATCGGCTTGCCGAACTGCTTGCGGTCGCGGACGTAGGGCAGGACCACGTCCAGCGCCGCCTGCATGATCCCCAGCGGCCCGCCCGACAGAACCGCGCGCTCATAGTCCAGGCCGCTCATCAGCACGGCCGCGCCGCGCCCCTCGCCGCCCATGACGTTCTCTTCCGGAACCTCGCAGTCCTCGAACACCAGCTCCGCCGTGTCCGACCCGCGCATGCCCATCTTGTCCAGCTTCTTCGAGACGCTGAATCCCTTCATGGCCTTCTCGATCAGGAAAGCCGTGACCCCGCCGTTCCCGTCGCCGGTCCGGGCGTAGACGACCAGGGTCTCGGCGGTCGGGGAGTTGGTGATCCAGAACTTGGTGCCGTTCAGGACGTAGCGGTCGCCCTTCCGCTCGGCGCGCGTGCGCATCGACATGACGTCCGATCCGGAACCGGCCTCCGACATGGCCAGCGAGCCCAGATGCTCGCCGGAGATCAACTTTGGCAGATATTTCGCCTTCTGCTCGGGCGTGCCCCAGCGGCGGATCTGGTTGACGCACAGGTTGGAGTGGGCGCCGTAGCTCAGACCGATCGAGGCCGAGGCGCGCGACACCTCCTCCATCGCCACCACGTGCTCCAGATAGCCCATGCCCAGTCCGCCGAACTCTTCCTCGACGGTTATCCCGTGCAGGCCCAGCTCGCCCATCTCGGGCCACAGGTCGCGCGCGAACTCGTTCTTCTCGTCGATCTCGGCGGCGCGGGGGGCCAGCCTGTCGGCGGCCCAGCGGGCAGTGGTCTCCCGGATGGCGTCGGCGTTCTCGCCGAGGCCGAATTCCATGGATTGGGGCGCGAAAGGAATGCTCATGCCGCGCGGCGTAGCACCCTTCAGAACAGGCGTCAGCCCTTCCGTCGGGCGACCCGCACCCACAGGTGCCACGACGCCGCGCCGACGCAGACCGCGCCGATGACGGCCAGCGTCCAGGCCACCGCGGTGGTCTCGCCCATCGGCGACGGATCCTCCACCGCCACCCGGAAAGCGGCGGCCGAGACGGCGCAGGACACCAGCCCCAGCCCGCCCATGATCACGTACATGCCCGTCTCGCTCCAGTCGAAGCGGCGCGGCTCGGCGGGCTCCGCCTCGTGGCGCAGGATGGACGTCTGCGACGGTGCGTCGACGAACAGGGGGTCCTGCGCGGCGACGGGCGCCGGACGTTCCTCGTCGCCCCAGACCGGGCGGACCGGCGCTCCGTCGCTCTCGGGCGCGGGCGTCAGAACCAGCGGCTCGACCGCGGTCGTGGGGAAAGGCGACGCGGCCGGCTGCGGCCACGTTTCCGCGACCGGCTCCGCGGCGGGCGGCGCCTCGACCGCCACATCCGCAGGCGGCAGCGGCGCGGGCTTCATGTCCGTGGCCGGGGCGGGCGCGGAGCTCGCGGGTCCGAAACCGGGCAGGGGTCCCGTCACTGCGACGCCATAGGCCTGGCTCCACCGCGCGATGGGCGGTGGCGCGACGCGCTCGGCCGCCGGGGTCGGAGGCGGCGCTTCCGCGGCGGGCGGCGCTTCCGGCGCGAACGTCGGCATGACGACGTCGGGCGCGGATCCGGGCGCGGCGGCCTCCTCGGCCGGCGCACTGACGTCCGCTTCGCCCAGCAGGGCCGCGACCGCCGCCGCTCGCGCGTCGCCGGCGCCGGCGGGATCCGCCGTCGGCAGGGGGGCGGACAGCAGGTCGGCCAGAGCCACGGGTCGCTCAGGATCGGCCAGGAACAGGGCGCGTTCGGCGGCGCGGCGGCGCAGACCTGCCACCGCCGGTGACGGCTCGCTCCAGGCCAGCAGGGCCTCGGCCGCGGCGTCGAGCCGGCCCTCGGCCAGCCGCGCGTGCACGTCGGACGCCGTGAAACGTTCCGGCCCGACCGAGAAGGCGAAGCTGGCCAGGGCGTCGAACTGGTGAGTGTTCAGGTGGACGGGCAGGGCGTTCAGCGCCTGCACCACGGGCATCAGATCGTATTGCAGCAGCAGCTCGGCGTCGGCCTCGCCGACCGACAGGCCCTCGCGTGCCGACCTGCGGTGGCCATAACCGATGACCCAGCCGTCGCCGTCCCGCTCGGCCCGCGCGCGGAAGCCTTCGAAGCTCTTCAGCAGCACGACTCCCTCACGGGAGACCTTGCGGCGGGCGTTGGCGGCGGGCTCGGACACGGGGTGTTCCAGATCGGGACGACGGGTTTCGCTCACAAGGCGACGGAGCAAGCCCCGGGCCGGATCAGAGCAGCACCGCCGTCGCCAGCCCGAGGAAGATCAGGAAGCCGAAGAAATCCGTCGTCGCTGTGACGAACACCGCCGAGGACACCGCCGGATCCTGCTTCATCCTCGACAGGGTCAGCGGGGTCAGCACGCCCACCGACGCGGCGATGGCCAGATTCAGGATCATCGCCGCCGCGATCACGCCGCCGATGCGCCAGTCGCCCGACCACCACCCGGCCGCCACCCCGATCAACGGCGCCAGCACCAGCCCGTTGGCCAGCCCCACGGCCAGTTCGCGCAGGAACGTGCGGCGGGCGTTGGAGCTGTTCAGCTCGCGCGTCGCCAGCGCGCGCACCGTCACGGTCAGCGCCTGCGTCCCCGCATTGCCGCCGATGGCCGAGACGATCGGCATCAGCGCAGCCAGCGACACGATCTGCTCGATCGTCCCGCCGAAGAAGGCGATGACCGCCGCCCCCAGCGAGGCCGTCACCAGATTGATCGCCAGCCAGGGCACGCGGCCGCGCACGATCTCCGGCACCGTCGATCCGCGATCCTCGTCCGACACGCCGGCCAGACGCAGGATGTCCTCGCGGTTCTCCTCCTGAATGATGTTGACGATGTCGTCGACGGTGATCTGGCCCACCAGCCGTCCCGCCGCGTCGATCACGGGGGCCGAGATCAGGTGGTACTTCTCGAAGATGTAGGCGACCTCTTCCTGGTCCTGGTCGACGGTGATCTCATTCACCGGCTCCATGATGTCGGCCAGCGCGGTGGCGCGCGGCATGCGCAGCAGGCCGCTCACCGACACGCCGCCGACCGGACGGTTCAGCGGGTCGACCACATAGATGTCGAAGAACAGCTCCGGCAGATCCTCGCCCTGGGCGCGGATGTGGTCGATCGTGTCGCCGACGTTCCAGAACTGCGGCGCGGCCATCACCTCGCGCTGCATCAGGCGGCCCGCCGAATCCTCAGCATAGCCCAGCGAGCTTTCGATGGCCGCCCGCTCGACCTCGGGCATGGCGGCCAGCACCTTCTCGCGCTGATCCTCCTCCAGATCCTCGACGACCGCCGCCGCGTCGTCCGAATCCAGCTCCTGCAGCGCCTCTGCCAGCGTCAGGTGCGGAACGCGCTCCAGCACCTCCTCGCGAATGCCGTCGTCCAGCTCCGGCAGGGTCTCGGCCAGCAGTTCCGGGGGCAGCCATTGCACGACCACGGCGCGATGCTCGGCCGTCAGGAAACCCATGAGGTCGGCCACGTCGGCCGGGTGCAGATCCTCGGTCAGGTCTCGCAGGCGCAGGCCGTCGCCGTCGTCGGCGGCGTCGACCACCTTCTCCACGAAGACGGGCGTGAGGACGTAATCCTCGTCCAGCGGCTCGTGATCGACGTCGGGCGCAGGGAGGGCGATGGCGTCGGTGCTCACGCGTCGTCCTCCCGTTATGAATCAGCTCTCAGCCGATGTGCGTCCTCAAGAAAGTCGATGGTGCGGTCGAGAAGACTCGAACTTCCACTCCGGTTAGGGAACAGCGACCTCAACGCTGCGCGTCTACCAATTCCGCCACGACCGCTCGCATCGGAGCGGGGGCGATAGCCGAAAGGCGGGCGGAAGGGAAGGCCCGGGAACGTCGTCCGCCGGACATACGTTTGTTGCCCTCGAAGGAGATCGACATGCGTGACTTCCTGATGATCACCGCCGTGGCCGCCGCGGCGCTTGCGATGCCCGCCGCGGCGATCGCACAGAACGGCAACGGCAACGGCAAGGGCGGCGGAAACGGCGCTGGGCGTGGCCAGGCCGAGCGTGGCCCGGACCGCGACGGCGACGACCGCGGGCGCGGACGCGGCCAGGAGCGCGCCGAGCGCCGGGACGACGATCGCGGCCGCCGGGGCGACGATCGGCGCTGGGAGCGCGCCGAGGTGCGCGTCCAGCCCGGGGCGCGCGTAAGGGATCGCGACGACGACCGCCGCTGGGACGAGCGGGAGGTCCGCCGCGCGGTGCGGGACGGCGTGCCCGTGGTCGTCCTGCGCGACGCGCCCCGCAACGTCTACATCCAGGGGTGCCCGCCCGGGCTGGCGAAGAAGAACAACGGCTGTCTGCCTCCCGGTCAGGCGCGCCAGGTCGTCCGCGACGGCCGTGACTGGGACGACTGGTACTGGAGCCGCACGCGCGACGACGGCCGCTGGCGCTACGACGACGGCTACGTCTATCGCATATCGGACAACGGCGGCGTCGCCGGCTGGCTGCCGGTGCTCGGCGGGGCCCTCGGCCTGGGCTCGATCTGGCCGCAGCAGTACCAGTACGCGCCGGCGCCCCAGTACTACACTGACTACTGGCGCCTGAACGATCCCTACGACTACCGCTACGCCGACGGCGTGGTGTACGGCGTGGATCCGCAGAACCAGGCCATCAGCTCCGTCGTCGCCCTGCTGACCGGCCAGCAGTGGAACGTCGGTCAGCGCATGCCCGCCGGCTACGACGTCTACAACGTGCCTTACGCCTACCGGGGCCAATACGCGGACACGGCGGACAGCTGGTACCGCTACAACGACGGCTATGTGTACCAGGTCGATCCGACGACCCAGCTGGTGCAGGCCGTCATCCAGCTGCTGACCTGAGGGGGATGGACATGATCCGCATCTCGACCGCCGCCGCTCTGGCCGCCGTGTCGCTGGCCGCCTGCAATCCGGCGCCCGAGGCCGAGGCCGACGGAGGAACCGCCGCCCCGTCCTCGCGCACCCTCGCAGCCGAGCTGAGGTCCGTCGACCAGCTGAACACGCTCGAAGGCATTCTCGGCAACTCGGGACTCGAGCGCGTGCTCGACGGCGTAGGCCCGTACACCGTCTTCGCGCCGGTGGACGCCGCCTTCACCGGCGCCTCCGCCTTCGACTTCCGCGACGACGCGGAGAAAGCCCAGGCCGCCGCCCTGCTGCGCTCGCATATGGTGCCCGGGTCCGTGACCCGCGCGGACGTCTCGGCGGCGCTCGGCCGGGCCCAGGACGGCAAGGTCGAAATGCGGACGCTGGACAACGGCCTGATCACCTTCACGCGTGAGGGCGAAACGATCGTGGCGACGCTGGAAGACGGCGGTCGTGGAGTGCTGACGGGCGAGGAGGTCGTCGCCTCCAACGGCGTCGTCCAGCCCATCGACGGCGTGCTGCTGAAGGCGCCCGCCGCCTGATCCGTCAGGCGGCGCCGGCCATGTAGTCGTAGACGTCGGCCGCGCGCGTCACCGTGATCGAGATCCGGTCTTCGCTGATCGAGATCTCGCCACGGGCGACGGGATGATTGTTGGCCAGAATCCAGACCTCGTCGTGCTCGGAGGCGTCCAGCGGGATCACCGCGCCGCGCCCCATCTTCAGCAGCTGGGCCATGGGCAGCACGGATCGCCCCAGCACGACCGAGATCTCCACGTCGACGGCTTCGATCTGGCTCATGGGGGACGCGAACTCGTACTGGTTGGCGGCGACAGGGTGTTGCATGGCGCTCCGACGCCCCACATTGCTGCGGCCATGCTTTCCCAGTCCTTAAATTCCGGCGATTCGCGGCTGCTTCGCGCCGACGGCGCCGCGGTGGAATGGGTCGTCTCGCCGGGACGCGTCGATCACCCCCAGGCCGTCGCGGAAATGGAAGCCCGCGTCGCCGCCATCGCCGGGGGGCGCGCCCCGGAGCGCGTCTGGCTGCTGGAGCATCCCCCGCTCTACACGGCCGGCGTGACCTCGCGGGAAGAGGACCTCCTCGACCCCCGCTTCCCCGTCCACCGCACCGGTCGCGGCGGACAGTTCACCTATCACGGGCCCGGCCAGCGGGTGGCCTACGTCATGCTGGACCTGAACGCGCGCGGCCGCGACGTGCGCGCCTTCGTGCGTGGCCTGGAGCGGTGGCTGATCGGCGCCCTGGACCGCTTCGGGGTCGAGGCCGGCGTCAGGGATGGCCGCGTAGGCGTGTGGGTCGAAAGGAAGGGCCCCGGCTGGTCGCGTGAGGACAAGATCGCGGCCATCGGCGTGAAGGTCCGCAAATGGGTCAGCTTCCACGGCGTCAGCCTGAACGTCGAACCGGACCTGACGCATTTCGGCGGCATCGTGCCTTGCGGCATCACCGAGCACGGCGTGACCAGCCTGGTCGACCTCGGCGTGGCGGCCACGATGGACGAGGCTGACGGGGCGCTGAGGACGTCGTTCCAGGAGGTGTTCGGTCCCGTACAGATTGTGCCGGCGCGGTGACTTGGCCTTGTGCGACTGCTAGCCTCCGCGCGTGAAGATCAGTCCCGTCCATGCGGCCCTGCGCGACGCCACGGCAGGCCGGCACGCCCGTCTGGAGGTCGACGCCGACGTCGAGGCGCGCCTTCGCGACCCGGCGCGGCGCGGCGACGCCGTCGCCGGCCTGCACGCCTTTCACGCCGAGGCGGACCGGAAGACCGCCCGCTTCGCCGCGGGGCTGATGATGGGCGGTCGTGAACCCGCCCTGGCCTCCGCTCTCGACGTTCTTCAGACGCCCGCCCGCCCCGCCACGGTCGGCGAGGCGACGGGCGACCTCTCGGTCGCCTTGGGCTGGACGTATGTCGCCGAAGGTTCGGCGCTGGGCGGTCGGGTCATGCGCAAGGCCATGATCCGCGACGGCGTCGATCTGACCGGCCTTGATTTTCTGGATCCTCACGGCGACGCCACGGGACCGCGGTGGCTCCGGTTCCTCGACCATATGGACGCCGCGGTCTCTGACGGCCGCGCCGACCTCGACGCCGTCGTGGAGGCCGCCGCCGAAGCTTTCGATCGCGCGCGCGCCGCGCTCGTCCCCTTTGCCTCAGAGAGCCGTGCCCCGTGACCGACATCGAGCCCGAGGCCCACGCCGCGCTCAACGACTGCGACCGTGAGCCCATCCATGTGCCGGAAGCCATCCAGCCCCACGGCCTGCTGTTCCTGCTCGACCGGGACCACCTCCGGGTCGTCCGCGAGGCGGGACGGATGGAGGCGCTGACGGGTCGTTCCTCATGGCTCGGACGGACCGCCAATGAGATCGTGGGCGACACGCTGGCTCAGAGGCTCAAGGCCGTCGCCAGCGTCGAGGAGGGTTTCGCAGGCCGCTGGCGCGCCGCGAACGGACTGGACTACGACGTCATCGTCCGACCGAACGCCGCCGGTCTGGTGCTGGAGATCGAGCAGAGCAGTCAGGGCGCGCAGCTGGGCGTGGAGCTGATCAGCCGTCTGGATGCGGCCGCCGCCGCCCTCGAGCGCGCCGTCACCGTCCGGGACGTATGCGAGCGGGCGGCCCAGACATTCCGCGGCCTGACCGGCTACGATCGCATCATGATCTACCGCTTCCTCGACGACGCCGCGGGTCAGGTCATCGCCGAAAGCCGATCCCCCGAGGTCGACAGTTTCGACAACCACCACTTTCCGGCGACCGACATCCCGCGGCAGGCCCGGGCCCTCTACGTGCGCAATCCTGTCCGGGTCATCCCGGATTCCCACTACGAGCCCCAGCCGCTGCTTCCCGCAGCGGACGAACCTCTGGACATGAGCGACTGCGGCCTGCGCAGCGTCTCACCGGTCCATCTTCAATATCTGCGCAACATGGGCGTCCGCGCGTCCGCCTCGGTTTCGATCATCGTCGACGGGGAGTTGTGGGGCCTCGTCGCCTGTCATTCCTCCCGACCGCAGATCCTGCCGCTGGAACAGCGCATGGCCGCGACCAATCTCGCGCGGTCCCTGGCCCGCCAGATCAAGGCCAAGAGCGACGCCGAGCTCTACCGGGAGCGCACGCGCCTCCGGCAGCTCGAGCACGAGCTGGTCGGCCGCATCCCCGCCGACCGACCGCTGGCCGACAGCCTCGCCGCGAACGGGCGCGATCTGGCCGACCTGGTCGATGCGGACGGGGTCGCCGTCGTCGGGCCGGACGGCGTCGCCCGCTTCGGGGTCACGCCCGCCGATTCCGCCGTGGCCGAACTGGCCGCCTGGGTCTCCGAACAGCCGAGCCTCCGACCGTTGGCCACCCACGTGCTGGCGCAGCGTCATCCCCCTGCGGCGCAATGGACCACCGAGGCCAGCGGGCTGCTGGCCGTGCGGCTTCCGGGCGAGCAGCCGCTGACCCTGCTCTGGTTCCGGGCCGAGATCGTCGAGACCGTCCGCTGGGCGGGCAATCCGGCGACGGCGATCAAGGACGGCCCCTCCGGCCTGCTGACGCCGCGCGCCAGCTTCGAGGGCTGGTCCGAGACCGTGCGCGGCCGATCGCGCCGCTGGACGCCCGCCCAGATCGAGTCCGTCGGCCGTCTGCGCGACGCCCTGCTCGACGTGGCCGCCGTGGGACAGCTGCGCAGCCTGAACCGTTCGCTGCAGGCGTCGCTGACCGAGCGGGATCTGCGGCTCGAGCAGCAGGGCTTCCTCGTCCGCGAGGTGAATCATCGGGTTCAGAACAGCCTGACGCTGGTGTCTTCCTTCCTCGGGCTGCAGGCCCGGCATGCCGACCCGGCGGCCGCCGAGCAGCTCAACGAGGCCCGCCGTCGCGTCCGTGCCGTCAGCATGGTGCACAGCCGACTGTACCGCGCCGAAACTGGCGCCAGCGTCGTTATGGCCCGCTACTTCGCCGAACTGATCGAGGATCTCGGCGGCTCCATGGGCGCCGACTGGCAGGCCCGCATGACGTCGGATCTGGCGCCGCTGATGATGGACGCCGGCCGGGCCGTCACCGTCGGCCTGATCCTGACCGAGCTGATCATCAACGCCCAGAAGTACGCGTATGACGGGCGGCCGGGCCCGATCCACGTCAATCTCGAGGAGGATCCCGACGTCTTCCGGCTGACGGTCGAGGATCAGGGCAAGGGCGGCCACGCGGTCGGCGGCGGCTTCGGCTCGCTGATGATCCAGAGCCTGGTCGGCCAGCTTGGCGGCGAACTGACCTACCGCGACGCCTCGCCGGGGCTGCGCGTCGTGCTCAAGGCGCCGATCGGCGGCTGACGAACACGCCTGCGACGGGCGCCAGCGTCGCCACGCCCAGCATCGCCGCGCCCAGCCCGTCCCACGCGCCGTCCCACAGCAGCGCCCCGACAAGGCCGATCAGGCTGACCCCCGCGATGACCGCAGGCCACAGGAAGGTGCGCGGCGCGCCGTGACGGGCGGGGCTCACGCCGGCTTCCTCCGCCGGGGCCACCACAGGTACAGACCGGAGCCCAGCACCACTATCGTCGCCACGTCCAGCAAGGCCCAGACGATCTTCAGGCCCAGCCCGCCATAGTCGCCGAAGTGCAGCGGCTGCGACAGCGACAGGGTCGACACGTACCACGGCGGCCGCGCCACCGCCGTCAGCTCGCCCGTCCGCGCGTCGATCAGGGCCGGCGTGATCAGATGTTCCGTCACCGGCGTGTCCCCATGGAAGAAGACGGCATAGTGCCGGTCGGTGGTGTAATCGGTGCCGGGAAAGGCCACGAACTGCAGCGTCTGGCCGGGCAGGGCGGCCTGCGCGTCGCGCACCGCCTGATCCAGCGAGGCCCGGTTGGCCGGATCGAACGGCCGCGTGTCCTCGCCGTCCACCAGCGCCATCAGCGCCGTGTCCTTCCAGTGCGTCGTGATCGGCACGGCCAGGGTGTTGACGATGCCCGTCACGCCCACCACCAGCACCCACGCCACCGTGACGATGCCCAGAAGATTGTGCCAGTCCAGCCAGCGCGTCCGCGCCGCCTTCTCACGCCGCACCGTGCCGAACTCCATGCGCCGCATGAAGGGCGCGTACAGGACCACGCCCGACGCGACGGCGATGACCATCAGCAGGCCCATCCCGCCGAGGAACAGCATGCCCGGCAGGCCCAGAAACATGTCGGTGTGCAGCTGCAGCAGGAATTCCACCAGCGGGTGGCCGGCCACCGGCGGCGCGACCTCGCCGCTGGTCGCGTCGATGGGCTGGAAATTATAGGTCCCGGCCGGCGCGTCCGGCGCCCGGCTGGTGACGTTCACCACCGGCCGCTCGACGTCGAAGCTCATGAAGGCCGGCACGTCGCCCGGATGGTTCGCCAGCGCCCTGTCCAGCACGGCGTCCAGGCTGATGCGCTCGCGTCCCGCAGGCTCCCAGTCCTGCTGCAGCAGGGCGTCGTTGATCTCGTGGCTGAACACCAGCGGCAGACCGGTGACGCACAGCATCAGCAGAAAGGCGGTCGAGACCAGGCTCGACCACCGATGCGCCCACGCCCAGCCCCGGATCGCCGCCGGCGTCATCCCGGTCAGAACTCCGCCGACAGCTGCACGCTGAACGTCCGCGGCGCGCCCAGCGTCAGGTAGTTGGCGCCCGGATAGCCGCCGACCGCGACCCACTGGTCCTCGTCCATCACGTTCTCGACCCGCGCCCGCAGCGTCAGCGGCTTGCCGGCCGCGTCGAAGCTCCAGCGCGCGCCGGCGTCCAGACGGGTCCAGCTGTCCAGCTCGACGGTGTTGGTCGCGTTCACCTGCTGCGTGCCGGTGTGCACGACGCGGCCCTCGACCGTCAGCCCGGCGACCATCGGCAGGTCCCATTCGACGTTCACGTTGGCCTGGAACTCCGGCACGCCGATCGCGGTGTTCCCGTCCAGTGTCCCGCCCGCCGTGCGCCGCAGCTCGGCGTCGATCAGCGTCCACCCGCCTAGGATGCGCAGGCCGTCGCGCGGCTCTCCGAACCACGTCACCTCCAGCCCCTGGTTGCGCTGCTCGCCGTTCGTGCCGAACACGCCGCCCTCGACGAAGGCGCTGGGCAGGGTGGTGGAGAACAGGCTGACCGTCCCGCCGAACCGGCCGACGTCGTACTTGAACCCGACCTCCGCCTGCTCGCCGCGGAACGGCGACAGCACTTCGCCGGCGTTGGTCACCGGCACGCCGCCGCTGGTCGCCGGGGCGATCTGGCCGGGGATCAGCGCTTCGGCATAGTTGGCGTAGATCGAGATCCAGTCGTTGGGCTTGTAGACCGCGGCGAACGCCGGCGTGACCGCGTCCCCGTCGTAGGCCGAGCCCAGGGCGCCGGTGTTGTAGTCATAGGTGCGCGTGCGGATGTCCTGCCAGCGCGCGCCCGCCGTCAGCAGCAGCCGCCCCTCCATCAGCGTGACCATGTCCGCCACCGCGAACGAGGAGTTCCGCACCCGCTCCGTGACCAGCGGCGCGTCCAGATCGCCGCCGACGAAGAAGGTCGCCGCCGGGGGCGCCACGTCGACCGGGTCGTACAGATTCGACGCGAAGCCCGCGAAGTTCGAGAAGGCATAGGCGTTGCGCGACTTCGACATGACCGACGAGGCCGAGGCCACCAGACGGTGCTCCACCGATCCGGTGGTCACGTCCGCGCGCACGCCGACGTCGCCCGACCACACCGTGTCCTCGCGCGAATTGTCGAAGCGATAGGCCGACAGCGTGCCGTCCGGCTGCGCCGTCGGATTGGCCAGCACGTTGGCTTCGCGGCCGTCCCGTCCACCGATCGCGGCCCAGGCGGTGACGTCGGGGGCCAGATCGAACTCGCCGCGCGCCGCCCCGAACAGCTGGCGCTCGTCGGTGTAGGTCCACGGCTGGGCGAAGTTGCCGTTCGCGTCCGGCGGGGTCGGCACGGCGCCGGCCGGCGTCACGGTGGGGCGCGGCGCGTCGATGCGGTGATCCTGGAAGCCCAGATCGGCCGAAAACCGCGCTCCGGCGCCCCGGCGATCCACGCCCAGCCCGACGACGTCCAGAGTCCGCTCCTGCCGGTCGATCGACGACTCGCCGTCACGCCGCACCAGGTTAAGCCGCAGGCCCCAGTCCCGCTCTGCGCCGAAGCGGCGAGACACGTCGGCCGCCCCGTACAGCTCGCCGCCGCCTTCGACGCCGGCGGTCAGGCGCGTCAGGTCGGCGCCCGCGCGCTTGGGAACCAGATTGAACGCGCCCCCCACGCCCGACCCGCCCGGCGCCGCGCCGTTCAGGAAGGCCGTGGCGCCGCGGAACACCTCGACCCGCTCCAGCAGCTCGGCGGCCACGAACTGGCGCGGCAGCACGCCGTACAGACCGTTGTAGGTCATGTCGTCCGAGTACACGGGGAAGCCGCGCACCACATACAGCTCCTGGAAGTTGCCGAAGCCCTTGGTCACGCGCACCACCGGATCGTTCTGCAGCACGTCGCCGACGCTCCGCGCCTGCTGGTTCCGTGCCAGCTCCTCGGTGTAGTTCGCCGTGGCGAACGGCGTGTCCATCACGTCCAGCGCGCCGAACAGGCCTACGCGCCCGCCCGTCGCCACCTGCCCGCCGGCATAGGCGGGGCTGATCGCCACCTGCGACCCGGTGACGATCACGTCGTCGACGCGCGTCTCCTGCTCTTGGGCCGCGGCGGGCAGGGCGCAGATCAGGGTCAGGGCGGTGGAGGCGAGCAGCAGCGGGAAGAGGCGCACGGGCGGGCATTCCAGTTTGAAAATAAGAATGCGTCGCAATATGTGTGCAGGCGCCGCTTGTAAACGGCCTGACACGACTTCGCGCCTAAAAACGCCGAGCCTGATGAACGGGCACGTGACGGCCGCGTGGATCAGGCCTTGGGAGACGGCCCGAACCGGTTCGGGCCCGGCGTGCCGTCCAGGAATCCGAACACGACCAGGGTCCCGAGCGAGATCGTGAGATTCAGCAGCGCCAATCCGGCAAAGGTCAGGGCCATGCTCTGGTCCGACTCGGACGGCACGGGGAAAAGCTGGAGTGCGGCGGCGTATCCAAACGACCAGACCAGCACCGCGATGGCCACCACCGCGCCCAGGTTCCGGTCGTGGCCGCGCTTGATGTACACCGCAGCCCAAGGCCAGATGAGCAGCAAGCTGACCCCGAGGTTCAGCAGTCCGGCCCGTGGCTCCGCCATCGCCAGCCAAGCCGCCCATCCCCCCGTGACGATGGAATAGTTCGGTCCCAGGAGCGCGTATCTCAGAACGTCGCCGGCCACGAAGCTTACGATCGCCAGCCCGATGCTCAGCAGCCACCAGTCGCGCCGCCGCAAGCGGCCTTCAAACGAAAAAAGCTTCTGTGCGAGCGTCATCCGTCACTTCCCGAAGATGCTGTCCGGATACCAGCTCGGCCGCTCGTCGGCATTGGCGACGCGAAGCGCCAGCGCCGTGATGAAGTCGTGCAGCCGGATCTCGTCCGCCACCCGCAGCGGCGTGGTGTCCACCTCGTCCGACGGCTTGTGGTAGTGGGTCTCGTTGAACGTCCGGATGGTCGCGGCCTCCGGAGTGTTCGCCGCGAAGCCGAACTTGAACGCCACCGCCGGAATGCCGGCGGCGATGAACGAATACTGGTCCGAGCGGATGAAGCGGTTCTCGGCCGGGAAGGGATCGGGCGTCAGCGGCAGGCCCATCGCCTCGCTCACCGCCTTCGCATGGTCGCCGAACGTGCTCTCGGTCGCCCCCAGCACGTTCACGCCCGTCAGAGGAATGATCGGCAAGGCCATGTCGTAGTTCAGGTTTCCGACAATGCTCTCGCGCGGCACCGTGGGATTGGCGACGAAGGCCTTCGACCCCAGCAGCCCCTTCTCCTCGCCCGTGACGATGACGAACAGCACCGACCGGCGGGGCCTTGCCGCGATCAACTGCTCGGCGATGTCCAGCTGCGCCGCGACGCCCGAGGCGTTGTCCAGGGCCCCGTTGTAGATGCCGTCGCCGTCGACCGGCTCGCCCACGCCATAGCCGTCCAGGTGCGAGGTCATGACCACGTACTCGTCCGCCAGATCCGGGTCCGATCCGGGCAGCAGGCCGACGACGTTGGGCGAGATCACCGATGTGCCCGTGGCCGCGAACCGGCCGCCCAGCCGCGCGTCCAGCGCGAACGACGTCTGTCGCGCCCCGGCGCGCGCGTCGGCGGTGATCTGCTCCAGCGACTTCGGCGCGCCGCCGAACAGGCCGGCGACCTGATCGGGGTGCAGCATCACCTCCAGGAAGGGGGCCGCCGACGGGTCCTCGGCGAAGAAGCCCGGCTCGGCGGCCGCGTCGGTGACGTTGCCCCAGAACGCCGGATTGTTCTGTGGAGGCACAAGGGTGATCGCCCCGACGACGCCCCGGGCCTTCAGGTTCGCCGTCCGCTGGGCCCGCGCGTGCGTCAGGCTCAGGCTCGGCATGCCCGTCGGCGCGCCGTTGACGAACACGGCGATCTTGCCCGTCAGATCGACCCCGTCGAGGTCGCTGTAGCCGGACGACGGCATGTGAAGGCCATAGCCCACGAACACCAGCTCCGCGTCGATCGTCGCCGGCAGCGGACCGTCCGGCCAGACCACGGCGTCCGTCGGCAGGGCCAGAGTCCTCGTCGCACTTCCCGTCGTCAGGCTCAGGCTCGTGGCGCCCGCGTCCAGCGTCTGCTCGATGAACCGGACCGGCTGGTACCAGGTCCCGTCCACCCCCGCGGGCTTCAGCCCAAGCGCCTCCATTTCGGAGACCACGTAGGCGGCAGCGCGGTCATACCCCGGCGTCCCCACCTCGCGCCCCTCCATCCCGTCGCCGGAGATGACCGCGATCCGCTCCATCCAGCGCGCGCCCCGGTCGGCGGTCTGCGCCAGCACGGGCGAGGACAGGGCCGCCAGCGACAGGGCGGCGGCGGAGACGGCGAGTATGCGGCGCATGAGGACTCCTTCAGGCTTCGCCGCCAGTCAGCACGACAAGGCGGGGAAGGGGAAGCCCGTCAGGCGAACTCCACCAGCACGTCGTCCGCCGCCACGGGGTCGCCGGCCCTGGCCGAGACCGCCTTCACGGTCCCGTCGCGCTCGGCCTTGAGGATGTTCTGCATCTTCATGGCCTCGATGATGGCCACGGTCTCGCCGGCCTTGACCTCCTGACCGACGGCGACGGGCACCGCGACGACCAGACCCGGCATGGGGCTCAGCACCAGCTTCGACGTGTCCGCCGCCTGCTTCTCCGGCAGGCGGGCGTAAAGCTCCGCAACGCGCGGGGTCAGGACCCGCACCCGGGCCCGCGCGGCGCCCGAGCGGATCGAGAAGCCGTCAGGCACGCGGGCCACCTCGGCGGTAAAGGGCACGTCGTCCAGCACAGCCCGGAACTGGCCCAGTCCCGGCCGCCAGTCGATGTCCGACAGCCGCAGCGACCGGTCCTCGCCCGCCAGCTCCAGCGTCAGGGCCTCCTCGTCGTCGTATCCCAGCGAGACGCCGTGCGCTTCGCGGTCGATCAGCACGATCCAGTCGGTGCGGTCGGACGGATCGCCGGCCTGTTCGGCCAGGATCTCGTTCATCGCTGTGGCGGCGGCGATCATCACGTCCCGGCGGCCGCGGTCGGGGGCCAGGCCGTGGAAGCCGTCCGGGAACTCGTCCTTGATGTAGCTGGTCGACAGCTGGCCCGACCGGAACCGCTCCTGCTCCATGACCGCGGCGAGGAAGGGCACGTTGTGGCCCAGCCCCGCCAGATGCGTGTCCTCCAGCGCCCGCGCCATGCCGTCGATGGCGCCCTCGCGCGTGGGGGCCCAGGCGCACAGCTTGGCGATCATGGGGTCGTAGAACATGCTGATCTCGTCGCCCTCCCGGACGCCGGAATCGTTGCGGACCACGTAACCGTCGCGCTCGCCTTCCTCGGGCTGCTCGTACCGGACCAGCCGCCCGATCGACGGCAGGAAGCCGCGATAGGGGTCCTCGGCATAGATGCGGCTCTCGATGGCCCAGCCGTCGATCCTCAGGTCCTTCTGCGCGAAGGCCAGTTTCTCGCCCCATGCCGACCGGATCATCTGCTCCACCAGATCGACCCCGGTGATCAGCTCCGTCACCGGATGTTCGACCTGAAGACGCGTGTTCATCTCGAGGAAATAAAAAGACTTGTCCTGCCCGGCGACGAACTCGACCGTGCCCGCGCTGTCGTAGTTCACGGCCCTTGCCAAGGCCACGGCCTGCGCCCCCATGGCCATCCGGGTGGCGTCGTCCAGCAGGGGCGAGGGGGCCTCCTCGATCACCTTCTGGTTCCGCCGCTGGATCGAGCACTCGCGCTCGAACAGGTGGACGACGTTGCCGTGCTTGTCGCCCAGCACCTGGATCTCGATGTGCCGCGGATCGACGATGAACTTCTCCAGGAACACGCGGTCGTCGCCGAAGGCCGCCATCGCCTCCGCCTTCACGGCGGCGAAGCCCTCGGCCATGTCGGCGTCGCCCTCGGCCACGCGGATGCCCTTGCCGCCCCCGCCGGCCGACGCCTTGATCATCACCGGATAGCCGATCTCACGGGCGATCTTCACCGCCTCTTCCGGCGTCTCGATCAGACCCATGTGTCCCGGCACCGTCGACACGCCCGCTTCGGCGGCGAACTTCTTCGACGTGATCTTGTCGCCCATGGCCTCGATGGCCTCGGGGTTCGGGCCGATGAAGGCGATGCCTTCGTCACGCAGCCGGCGCGCGAAGCCGGCGTTCTCGCTCAGGAAGCCGAAGCCGGGATGCACCGCCTCGGCGCCCGTCGCCCTGACCGCCTCGATGATCCGGTCCGCGAGCAGATAGGACTGCGCCGCCGGCGCCGGCCCGATCAGCACCGCCTCGTCGGCCATCTCCACCGCCAGCGAGCCGGCGTCCGCCTCCGAGTAAACCTGCACGGTCGCGATGCCCATCTTCCGGCAGGTCTTGATGATGCGCACCGCGATCTCGCCGCGGTTGGCGATCAGGATCTTCTTGAACATGGGCTGAAAACGCCGGTCGCTGGGCTGAAATGATTGTGATCGTCCGGCCCCGATTAGGCCGCGAGCGGCTGCGAGTAAACCGGATCGGGCTCGCCCGAGCGGCGTCCGGGCTTGGCAAGCCCGATCGCTGACGCTTTAACGTCGCCCGCGCTTCTTCCCCCGGCTTGAACGGTTTCCCGGAGTTCCCGATGTCCCTTCGCCTGCTGACCGCCGCGTCCGCCCTCGTCATGACCCTGAGCGCCGCCGCGGCCCACGCGCAGGACTTCCGCGCTCTGGCCCAGCAGGATCTGGCCAGGGCCGAGGAGGAAATCCGCCAGAACCATCCGGCCCTCACCACGCCCGGCGTCGCCAGCGACGCCTTCCGCGCCTGGCTGGACGGGGGTCTGGCCCAGGCCCAGGGCTTCACCGGCCGCGTCAACTCCGGCGACAGCCACGCCTACCTGATGCGCTACTACGCCAACGGCTTCCGCGACCCCAGCGTCCGCATCGACCCGACCTTCGACCTGCTGGGGCCCTACTTCGCCACCTCGTGGGCGGGCGTGACCACCGGCTGGCGCGACGGCAAGTACGTCGTCACCCACGTCCAGCCGGGAACCCGCCGCGCGCCGCAGGTCGGCTCGGTCGTCACCGAGTGCAACGGCATTCCGATCGAGGAATTCGCCAAGCAGAAGCTGGACCTGTGGGAAGGCGACCTGAACACCGAGGCCGGCCGCGTCTACTCCGCGCCGTACCTGCTGTGGAACCGCAACAATCCGTTCACGCGCGGCGTGCCCCAGACCTGCAAGTTCCAGCAGGGCCGCGGCCGTCCGCGGGACGTCACGCTCGAGATTCAGCCGGTCAGCCCGCCGGCGATGGAGGCCGCCTATCGCGCCACCGTCTTCATGCCGGGCGCCCAGCCCCTGGCCGTCGAGGACGCCGGCGGCCGCCCCTGGATCCGCGTCAACACCCTGGCCGACGAGGCCGACTGGCGCACCTTCAACGCCCAGCTCGAGGGCGCGGTCGAAAGCCTGCGCGGCCCCACCGGCTTCGTGCTGGATCTGCGCGCCGCCAGCCAAGACGAATACACCTCGCTGCGTCGCGCCTACGGCGTCGCCAACCGCATCTGGTCGCCTGAATACACCGTCAGCCGCCAGCCGGCCGCCGAATCGATCACCTACCGCGCCACCGCCGACAACCGCGCCTGGTTCGCCGACACGCTCGGCCGGATGGAAGGCGACGCCGCCTTCGCCGCGGAAAACCCCACCGTGATCGAGGAGACGCGCGCCGTCGTGGCCGCCTTCGACGCCGCCCTGGCGGCCGGTCAGGACACCTTCAGCCTGCAGGGCCGTCCGGCCCCGGCCGACACCGGCGCCGCCAACCCGGTTCAGGGTCCGGTCGTCGTCCTGGTCGACCAGGGCTGCGCCGGCGCCTGCCTGGATTTGCTGGACCTCCTGGTGCAGCTGCCGAACGTCCGCATCGTCGGCACGCCGACCTCGGGCGGTTCCATCTTCGTGGAGCCGACCACCCTGCGCCTGCCGTCGAACTACGCGGACCTGGAATACGGTCACAAGGCGTGGACCGGACGCTCGCGGGGCCACCTGCAGCCCGTCACGCCGACCGTCGCCTACACCGGCAACCCGGCCGACGAGGCCGCGGTCAAGGCCTGGGTCGCCTCGCTGTTTTAAGCCTTTCCTGAGCGACGGGCGTCGCCGGCGGGGCCGGGAGGGGGTGAAACCTCTTCCGGCCCTTCCCATTTCAGGGTCATGACCACGTCCGCCTCCGGCTTCGACCTCACCCCGCCCTCCGACGGCCAGCGCGTGGCGCTGGAAGCCGACCTGTCCGGCGAGGAGAAGCGCGTCCTGCTGGCCCACGGCACCGAGGCGCCCTTCTGCGGCGTCCTGCTGGGGGAGAAGCGCCCGGGCGTCTTCTGCTGCCGCGAATGCGGCCTGCCGCTGTTCCGCGCGGGCACGAAGTTTGAAAGCGGCACCGGCTGGCCCAGCTTCACCCAGCCGGTCGACGAGGCCCACGTGCGCGCCGTCGAGGACCGCAGCTACGGCATGGTGCGGGTCGAGACCCGCTGCGCCCGCTGCGATTCGCATCAGGGGCACGTCTTCCCCGACGGCCCGCCTCCCACCGGCCTCCGCTACTGCATCAACTCGGTGGCGCTGACGTTCGTGCCCGAGGGACAGCCGCTGCCGGACCCCTTGGGCCGCGGCGACGGCGTCGCCTGACCTTGGCCGCAATCGAGGCTAGTCTGGCCGGCGAACCGGAGACGCCCCGATGCTGATCGCCGCCCTGGCCCTGCTGCTGGACCCGACCGGACGTCCCCAGGATCCGCCGCCGCCCCCCGATCCCGTGGTCCGCATCGACCCGCAGATCCAGGCGTGGCTCGATCGCAGTCCTTCCCGCGGCGACGCCGCGCCCGGTCCGGTCTGGGACGAGAGCCGCACGTTCGGCGAGGTTTCGGTGGCGGTGGGAACCGGCGGCTACCGGTCCTGGGGCGGCTCCCTGTCCACGCCGGTGGGCCGCGGCGGCCGCCTGACGCTGCATTACATGGACTCGGAGGGCGAGCGTCGCAGTCCGTACGACTACGGCCGCGGCTACGACCCGACCTATTGGGGAGGAGGGCTCAGCGCCGACGACCGGCCCCTGCGCGGGTCCGATCGCCGGCTCGAGAGTGGTGCCGCCGGGCAGGATTGAACTGCCGACCTCAGCCTTACCAAGGATGCGCTCTACCACTGAGCTACGGCGGCGGAAACCTGAGGAAGCGGCCGTATAGCGAAGCGGCCGGGCGGGGGGAAGCCCTCAATTGGGTCGATTTGCGATCCGTAATCGGCGAGGCTGGCGACCATGTCTCAGGATGACGCGCGCGCCGCGCCCACGCCGCCGAAACCCGTCCTCACGGAGCGCGAAGCCCGCCTCGCCCAGGCCCTGCGCGCCAACCTTCGTCGCCGCAAGGTCTCGGCGGGGTCGGCGCCTGAAAGCGACGGCAACGGAAGTTCATCCTGATCGGCCGCCCGCCGCCCTTTCGCGGCGCACCACGCTCGCGCTAGAGAGACCGACCGGCCGGGCGTGATCCCGGCGCGACAGGATCGACATGGACCGCATCGCCATCCAGGGCGGCGCCCGGCTGAACGGAAGCATTCCGGTCAGCGGCGCCAAGAACTCCGCGCTCAAGCTGATGGCCGCGTCGATCCTGACCGACCAGCCGCTGCGCCTGACGAACATGCCCCGTCTGGCCGACACCAAATTCCTCGGCCGCCTGCTGCAGGCGCTGGGCGTCGAGGTCACCGAGAGCGGCGACGGCGCGGACCAGCAGACCCTGTTCCACGCGCGCGAGATCACCTCGACCTTCGCGCCGTATGATCTGGTCCGCCAGATGCGGGCCAGCTTCAACGTGCTGGGCCCGCTGCTGGCGCGCACCGGCCACGCCCGCGTCTCGCTGCCGGGCGGCTGCACCATCGGCGCGCGTCCCGTCGATCTCCATCTGGACGCGCTCAGCCGTCTGGGCGCGGCCATCCAGCTGGAGGAGGGGTACGTCTCCGCCGTCGCCCCCGGCGGCCTGCGGGGCGCCGAGATCGAGTTTCCGTTCGTCTCCGTCGGGGCCACGGAGCACGCCATGCTCGCGGCGGTGATGGCGCAGGGCACGACGGTGCTCCGTCGCGCGGCCATGGAGCCCGAGATCGGCGATCTGGCCCGCTGCCTGACGGCCATGGGCGCGAAGATCGAGGGCGTCGACACGGACGTCCTGACCATCACCGGCGTGACGTCGCTGGGCGGCGCGGACTGGCCGGTCATCCCCGACCGCATCGAGATGGGCAGCTTCGCCGTCGCGGCGGCCATGGCGGGCGGCGACGTGCGCCTGACGCGCGCCCGCGCCGACCTGATGACGGCCCTGTCGGACAAGATGATCCAGGCCGGGGTCGAGGTCACGCCCACCGACGACGGCGTGCGGGTCCGGCGCGATCCGGCCGTCCGGCTGCGCGCCGTGGACGTCGAGACCGAGGTCTATCCCGGCTTCGCCACCGACCTGCAGGCCCAGTTCATGACGCTGATGACCCTGGCCGAGGGCGAAAGCCGCATCCGTGAGACCATCTTCGAGAACCGCTTCATGCACGCCCCGGAGCTCAGTCGCCTGGGCGCCGACATCCACGTCCACGCCGGCGAGGCGGTGGTGAAGGGCGTCGATCATCTGATCGGCGCGCCGGTCATGGCCACCGACCTGCGCGCCTCCGTCAGTCTCGTGATCGCCGGACTGGCGGCCGAGGGCAGGACGGTGGTCGACCGCGTCTATCATCTGGATCGCGGCTTCGAGCGGCTGGAAGAGAAGCTCACCGCCTGCGGCGCGACGATCACCCGGTTGAAGGAGGGCGAATGACCGAAGCGCCCGCGCCCGAACCGCTGCGCCTTCTGGCCCACGACGAGGATGACCTGCAGATCATTTCCGCGGCCCTCCAGGACGCCATCCTGCGGCCACGCGACGTCGTGTGGGAAAAAGCCGCCCGCCGACTGACGGTGACGCTCAGTCGCTTCTGCTGGGAATGCGGCGGCACGCGGGTCCTGTCGGCCCTGCAGCTCGGCGACGTGCAGGCGGTGCGCAGCCGACAGCTCCCCCGCGGCCCGGACGCCGCGCTGGAACTGCTGGCCCTCCATTTCGTGCCCGGCGAGGCGCCGGGCGGACAGGTCCTGCTGATGTTCGCGGGCGGAGGCGACCTGTCGGTCCAGGTCGAGTGTCTCGACGCCGTCGTCGCCGATCTGACGCCCCGCTGGAAGGCCCAGGCCCTGCCGGCCCATCCGGCGGCGGACGACGCCGCCGAAGGGCCGGAGCCCCGGCCGTGACCGATCACCGTCTGGCCTCCGTGGATCTCGACGCCGACAGCCTCGGGCCGGCCACCGCCGAAATGGAGCATGAGCGTCGTGTCGCCATCTTCGATCTGGTGGAAAAGAACCACTTCGTCCCGGCCGGGGCCTCCGGCGGACCCTACGCCCTGAAGCTTTCGACCCTGGACGGCCGGCTGGTGCTCGACGTGTCGGGGCCGGACTACGCCCGCGCCCACGGCCTTTCCCTGACCCCGCTGAAAGGGGTCATCCGCGACTACGCCCGCATCTGCGACAGTTATTACGAGGCGCTGCGCGGCACCTCGCCCCAGCAGATCGAGGCCGTCGACATGGGCCGCCGGGGTCTGCATAACGAGGGCGCCGAAGCGCTCAAGGCCCGTCTCGACGGCAAGATCGAGATCGACCACGAAACGGCGCGGCGCCTGTTCACTCTCGTGTGCGCCCTGTTCCGCCGGGCGTGAGGCGCGGGCCGCGCCTCGACTTTCCCGCCGTAATCGTGCATACGCCCGCGCCTTGAAGCGCGGTCCGCCCGACGCGCCGCATGTACCCCGGGCGAGAGAGGCCGCATGGCTAAGGAAGAACTGCTCGAGTTTCCCGGCGTGGTCAGCGAACTGCTGCCCAATGCCACGTTCCGCGTGCTGCTCGAGGGGAATGACCACGAGATCATCGCCCACACGGCGGGCAAGATGCGCAAGAACCGCATTCGCGTGCTGGCCGGGGACAAGGTGCTGGTCGAGATGACGCCCTACGACCTGACCAAGGGCCGCATCACCTACCGCTTCAAGTAAGGGTCACGCCCTTGCGCCCCCTGCTGGTCCTCGCTTCGGCCAGCCCGCGCCGGCTGGAGCTGCTGGCCCAGATCGGCGTCGTGCCCGATCGCGTCGATCCCGCCGACGTCGACGAGACTCCGCAGAAATCAGAGACGCCGCCCCGACTGGCCGAACGGCTGGCGCGTTCCAAGGCGCGCGTGGTCGCCGACCGCGCGCCCGAGGCCGTCGTCCTGGCCGCCGACACCGTGGTGGCCGTCGGTCGCCGTCTGCTGGAAAAGCCTGCCGACGCGGCGGAAGCCGAACGGTTTCTGCGTCTGCTTTCGGGCCGCAATCACCGCGTCTTCACCGGCGTCGCCGTGGCGCGCGGCGAGCGCCTGTCGACCCGCGTGGTCGAGACGCGCGTGTCCCTCAAGCCGCTGAGCGACGGCGAGATCGTCCGCTACCTCGCCACCGGCGACTGGCGCGGCAAGGCCGGCGGCTATGCCATCCAGGGGCCCGCGGGCGCCTTCGTCCGTCGCATCGTCGGCAGCCACCCGGCCGTGATGGGCCTGCCCCTGTATGAGACGATGCAACTTCTGACCGGCGTCGGCTGGACGCGCCCGTGAGCGACGTCGAGGCCTGGCTGGACGAGACGCCGGGCGAGACTCGCGGCTGCGTCGCCCGCGAAGGCCGTTTCATCCACCTGCTGATCGACCGCGAGGGCACGCCGCCGCAGCATCGCCTCGGCGCCCGTGTCGTCGGGCGGGTCATCGAGCGCGCACGCGGCCTTGACGCCGCCTTCGTCGACCTCGGCTGCGACGGACCTCACGGCTTCCTTCCCGGCAAGGCCGGCGCCGTCGGCGAACGGCTGGAGCTCGAGGTGGTCGCCGAGCCGCGCGAGGCCAAGGGTCCGACCCTCCGTCGCCTGGGCGCGGGGGAGGGGGCTCCGCGCCTTCTGGCGCCCGGCCCGACCGTCCGCGACCTGCTCGCGGCCGCGGCGCCCGGCGTCGCGCCGGTCGAAGGGGCGGACGCGATCCACGCCGTCATGGAGGCCGAGCAGGAGGCCCTGTCTGACCGCGTCGTGGTGGGCGACCTCGGGCTCGACCTCGTCGTTCAGCGCACCCGCGCCCTGATCGCCGTCGATCTGGATCTGTCCGCCGACGCGCCCCGCGCCGCGCGCGACCGCGCGAATCGCCGGGGACTGGCCGAGGCCGCCCGTCTCATCGGACTGAAAGGGTGGGCCGGTCTGGTCGTCGTCGACCTGATCGGCGGGGCCCAGGACGGCGAAAGGATCATGGCCGCCGCGCGCGCGGCCTTCGACGGTCCGCAGGTCGCCTTCGGGCCCCTCAGCCGGTTCGGCCTGCTGCAGCTCAGTCTGCCATGGTCCCGGACGCCGGTGGAGGAGGCGCTGCGGCGCGACGGACCCGCCCTGCGCGGCGCGCTGGCGGGCGTGCGGGCGCTTCGACTCGCCCTTCTCCAGGACCGGGCCGCCCCGCGGCTGGAGCTGCACCTGTCTCCGGAAGAGGCGTCCGTCGCGGCTCCGCTGGTGGCGCGGCTCGGACCTCGCGCCGTCCTGCGCCCGGATGCGGACCGCGCCCCCGGCGCCCATATGGTCGCCGAGGACCGATCATGAGCGACTGCCCCATCTGCCGCCGCGCGCCGGCGGACCCGAAATACCGCCCCTTCTGCTCGCGCCGGTGCGCCGACGTGGACCTGCAGCGTTGGCTGGGCGGGGTCTACGCCGTCCCCGGCGAGCCCGTGGAAGAGGCCGCCCCGACGGAGTCGCCGGAGGACTGAAATCACGCGCTGGACAAGCCCGCCGGGCCTCGCTACAGACCCCGCTCCCCGCGCGGATCGCCCGGGCCTGGGTAGCTCAGTTGGTAGAGCAGCGGATTGAAAATCCGCGTGTCGGTGGTTCGAATCCGCCCCCAGGCACCACCCCTCCCGTCGTCGCCTCCGCGGTTCCGTTCACCATCACGAAATTGTCGCTTTCTGCGACCACCGTTCGGCCTGAACCGCCGTCCTCCCGTGCCGGGAGAAAAGCGGGAACGCGGTCTTGACGGGCTGTTATGGCTTCGTCAAAGCAGCTTGGCCCTGACCGGCCCGGATCGAGCCCCGCTCGGACGGCAACCGGTTACGGTCGGACGCGTTGCAACCTTGGCCGAAGGCGAGGGGAACGACGCTCAGGTTTCACGGAACGCCGGATTTCCGGGGTTTCATTGGTTTTCACGGGTCAGACCAACGCAGGAACTGGCGAAAAATGCTCGATAGCAAGAAGACGAACATCCTCCTCGCCATGGCCGGCGCCGCCGCCCTCATGGCGGCCACGCCCGCGCTGGCCCAGGACCCCGCCGCTCCGGCTCCGGCCACGGGCGCCGCCGCGACCGCCACGCCGGCCGCTCCGCCGACCACGGCTCCGGCGACCGACGCCGCCGCCACCACCACCGCGGAAGATCCGGCCGAGCCGGGCGCCGTCGGCGGCGAACAACATGGCAAGCTGACCGTCGTCGGCATGTTCATGGAAGCCGACATCGTCGTTAAGGTCGTGATGATCGGCCTGCTGCTGGCCTCGGTCTTCTCGTGGGCCCTGCTGCTTATCAAGCTGTTCGAGTTCGGCGCGCTGAACTCCAAGACCGACCGCTTCCTCGAAGCGTTCCGCGGCGCCCGCACCATCGCCGACATGCGCCGCATCGCCACCTCGGACGAGTTCGAGGGCAACCCCTTCGCCGACATGGCCGCCGCGGCAACCGAGGAGATCGAGCTGTCGCGTTCGGCCGGCCTCAGCGTCGCCGGCGACCACCGCGACTCGGCCCTGACGCGCGCCTCGGCCGCCGTGGCCGCCGTCCAGTCGGGTCTGTCGAAGCGCCTGTCGGGCGGTCAGCAGTTCCTCGCCTCGGTCGGCTCGACCGGTCCGTTCATCGGTCTGTTCGGCACCGTGTACGGGATCATGAACTCGTTCATCGGCATCGCGAACACCAACACGACCAACCTGGCCGTCGTCGCCCCCGGCATCGCCGAGGCCCTGCTGGCCACTGGCATCGGTCTGTTCGCGGCCATCCCGGCGGTTATCTTCTACAACTACTTCAACACCCGCATCGCTTCGTACGGCACCCGCTCGGACGGCTTCCAGGCTGAACTGCTGAACGCCATCTCGCGTCAGCTCGACAAGGGGGCGTAATCGGCATGGCCGCCAAACTTTCAGGCGGTGGGGGCGGCAAGTACCAGATCGAACAGAACAGCGAGATCAACGTCACGCCGTTCGTCGACATCATGCTGGTGCTGCTGATCATCTTCATGGTGGCGGCTCCGCTCGCCACCGTGTCGGTGGAGGTCGCGCTGCCCAAGGCCGTCGCCAAGCCTGCCCAGAACCCGCCGAAGCCGGTCTACATCTCCATCCAGGAGAACGGGAACGTCTACATCGGCGACTTCCGGACCAGCGTCGGCGAACTGGGCACGGAGCTGCAGACGCAGCTCCCGAACCGGAACCCGGCGGACGAGCGGATCTTCATCCGCGCCGACCAGCAGACCCGCTACGGCGACTTCATGCAGGTCATGAACGCGCTGCAGGACAACGGATTCTACTCCGTGGCCCTGGTGGGCGAAGACGCGAACGAGCAGTGAGGGGAGCAAGGACAGCACCATGACCGACACTCCCGTCACGCCACGCCGCAATCCGCTGCTGGATCCGCCGAAGTCCAAGGGCTTCCTGGGCGTGCCCCTGCCGGTCCTGATCGGCATCGGCATCTTCATCCTGGCGCTCCACGCTCTGATGTTCGCCTGGCTGGCGGCGCAGAAGTTCAAGCTCAAGGAGTTCAACTACGTCGACGAGTCCGTCGAGGTGGAGCTCATCGAGCCGGTTCCTCCGCCGCCTCCGCCGCCGCCTCCGCCGCCTCCGCCGCCGGACACGCCTCCGCCGCCGAAGCTGCAGATCCGCGAGCCGGTGCTCAACACCCAGGCCCCGCCGCCGCCGGTGACGATCAACATCGAGCCGACCAAGAAGGAAGACCGCGTCGAATACACCGCGCCGCCGGTCATCGTTCCCGGTCCGCCGCCGCCGCCGGCCCCGCCGGCTCCGGCCCGCCCGTCGGTGATCACCAACCCGCAGTGGTCGCGTCGTCCGACCCCGACCGAGCGGGACATTCCGGACCGCGCCCTCCAGTCGGGCACCAGCGGCCAGGCTTCGGTTCGCTGCACGGTTCCGAGCAGCGGGCGTCCGACCAACTGCCAGGTCGTGTCGGAAAGCCCGTCGGGATACGGCTTCGGACGCGCCGCCGTCCGCATCGTGGAACGCGGCCAGCTGTCGCCGCGGACCGTCGACGGCGCAGCGGAGAACGCCTCGATCGTGGTCAATGTGCCGTTCCGCATCGCGGAGCAGTGACCCGATCCGACTGACGTCGATGAACGCCCCGCGGTTCGCGCCGCGGGGCGTTTTTCTTTGCCCGCCGTCCGCGCGAACCACCTTCGCCGTTCCGCGTTTCTCCCGGGTTCAGAATCCACTGGGAGAGCCGCCATGCGCCGCCTGTTCCGTCCCGTTCCGATGGCCCTCGCGGCCTGCGCCGCCGCCCTGTCCGTGGGCGCCTGCGCCTACAATGAGGCGCTGGGCCGCAACCAGCTGCTGATCGTCGACGACTCGGCCCTTCAGCAGCAGGCCGACGCCGCCTGGGCCCAGACGCTGCGCACACAGCCCGTGTCCCGCGACGCCGCGCTGAACGCCCGCGTCCGCAACGTCGGCGGCAAGATCGTTCAGGCCGCCGGTCTGACCGGCCGCGGCTGGGAATACGCCGTCTTCGTGTCGGACAAGCCCAACGCCTTCGTCCTGCCGTCCGGCAAGATCGGCGTCACCACCTCCCTTCTGTCGCTGGTCCGCAACGACGACCAGCTGGCCGCCGTGCTCGGCCATGAGGTCGGTCACGTCGTCGCCCAGCACGCGGCCGAGCGCTATTCCTCCACCGCCCTGACCTCCATCGGCATCCAGGCCGCGCAGGGCGTGGCCGGCGACTACGGCCAGGCGGTCGGCGCGCTGGGCGGCTTCGGGGCCCAGCTGGGCGTGCTGCTGCCCTTCTCGCGCCGCGACGAGCTGGAGGCCGATCGTCTCGGCGTCGACTACATGGTCCGCGCCGGTTACCGCGCCTCGGAATCGGTCGCCCTGTGGCGTCTGATGGCGGCCCAGCGCCAGACCGCCACGCCGGAGTTCGCCTCCACCCACCCGTCTGACTCCACCCGCATCGCGGAGCTGGAAGCCTACATCCGCGAGCGCGGCTACGCCTGACGATCGTCGCTTGATCGCGGGGGGGAAGGCCGCTACATCCGCCCCCTCGCGATGTCGCGCCGCCTTAGCTCAGTTGGTTAGAGCGCCGGTTTGTGGAGCCGGAGGTCCTCAGTTCAAGCCTGAGAGGCGGTACCATCCTCCCCGGGGGACCAGCGCATGACCGCCGCCCCCGAAGGTCCGCCGTGGGATCCCGCCCGGTACGACCGCTTCGAAGCCGAGCGCGACCGCGCCGCGCTTGATCTGCTCGTCCGACTGCCTGCCGGTTTCGAACCGCGCACGATCCACGACCTCGGCTGCGGCACGGGGCGTCACGCCGCCCTGCTGAAGCGCCGCTGGTCGGAGGCGCAGGTCCACGGCCTCGACCGAGATCTCGCGATGCTGGACGTGTGCCGCGCCCGGCCCGAAGCCGTGATGTGGGAGCAGGGCGACGTCTCGACGTGGGCGCCCGAAGGTCGCGTCGATCTGATCTTCGCCAACGCCTCGCTGCACTGGGCGGCCGACCACGCGGCCCTGTTCCCCCGTCTTGCGGGCTTCCTGTCCGAAGGTGGCGTGCTGGCCGTGCAGATGCCCATCCAGTCCGGCACGCGTCATCATCAGGTGGTCGCCGACGTCGCCGCCGACGGTCCATGGGCGCCACGTCTCTCAAACCTGGCCCGCGCACCCCGTCCGATGCTGGCGCCCGAGGCGTATCACGACCTCCTGTCCCCCGCGTGCGGCGAGATCGACCTCTGGTCGACGACCTATCTGCATGTGCTGCACGGCGCCGACCCCATTCTCCAGTGGCTGATGGGCGCCGGACTGCGGCCGCATCTCGCGGCGCTGGCCGACGATCCGGACCTCAGCCGGGGCTTCCTGTCGCGGTTGCGCGCGGCGCTTTCCGACGCCTTCCCGGCACGAGCCTCCGGCGCGGTGCTGCTGCCGTTCCCGCGTCTGTTCCTGGTGGCGCGTCGGGGCTGACCCGCGGGCGGCGCAGATGGGTGACCGGCCCCTCCAGTTCCGCCAGCACCTGCTCGGTGGCCTGCCGCCCCGCCTTCACGGCCACGTCGAACGCCTTCCAGTCGCGGATGTCCATGCCTTCAGGCTCCGGCTGGATCAGCAGGTCGGCCCGCGCCCGCGCGTGCTCCAGCTCGGCGTCCGTGGTCAGGGTCGCCGCCCGCATCAGGACGCCGACGATCGGCGGCCCGCGCTTCCAGGCGCCCGTGGTCACCCATTTCCACCACGACGGGGGGTTCTTCAGCCCCTGCGGATCGACGCCGCGGGCCTGGCTCATGTCCACGCCGACGATCGGCCCGGCGTTGAACTGGCGCATCACGGCCGTGGGGAAGTTGTCGATCACCGCGCCGTCGACCAGCACCTGACCGTCCTGCACGACCGGCGGCATCACCCCGGGAATGCTGATCGTGGCCCGCATGGCGCGCTTCAGCGACCCCTGCCGGTGCACCTCGATCCCGCCGCGCGTCAGGTTCGTCGACACCGCGAAGAAGGGCAGGGGCATGTTCGACATCTCGACGTCGCCATAGGCCTCCTCCAGCAGCCGCTCGACCTTCCGCGACCGCGTCATGGCCACGATCGGGAAGGTGATGTCCGACAGCGGGTCGGAGTCCACGAAGGCCTTCTTCAGCCGCGCCTCCAGCTCCGCCTGGCTCCAGCCCAGCGCCGGCCCCGCCGCCACGATGGCGCCCATCGAGGCGCCGCCGACGAAGTCGAACGGCACGCCCGCCTTCCGCAGGGCGTCGATCGCGCCGACGTGGGCATAGGCTCGCGCCCCGCCGCCGGAGAGCACCAGGCCGACCGAGGTCGCCGTCACCACCCGCGCCAGCCGCTCTGCGTCGTTGGCGTCCCCGTCCTGGGCGTGGAACCAGCGTCCGGGATTCACCGCCTTCAGCCAGACCGGCGTGTTGGCGGGCCGCGGCATGCGCGCGTCGCGCAGCAGCAGCAGGTCGGTCCGGCGCCGCGCCTCCAGCTGCGGATTATGCGGGATCTTCGACACGTCCGGCGCCATCAACGGATCGCCGACGACGAACAGGCGATCCACCTGCCGCGCGCACAGGCCCGCCCACGCCGGCTCGTCCGCCTCGGCTACGTACAGGACGTAGTCGTGCGCGTCCTCCACCCGCGTGAACCACTCGGCCACGCTCGACAGGGCGGAGTGATCCACGACCTTGCAGCTGAAGCCCATCATCTCGATCGCGGCGCACAGACGCTCGACGAAGGCCCGGATCGGCCGGGGGCGGGCCGAGATGAAGCCGAACACGCTGGGCTCGGCCACCGCGCTCTTCTGGTCCCGCGCCCGGCGGATCATCAGGCGCGACAGCTCGACCATCAGGTCCGGATGGCTGCGGGCGGTGTCGAAGAAGGCGTCGCGGGGCAGGGCCAGGATTTCGGAATCCCGCAGGGCCACGACCTCGGCCGTATGGGCGGTGCCGGCCAGCATGGCCATCTCGCCCACCGGCTCTCCGGGCCGAACCACGCCCAGGAACTGCGGCGTCTCTCCGTCGCCGCCGAAGACGCCCAGTCGCCCGGCGCGCAGCAGATACAGGGTGTCCGCCGGGTCGCCCTCGCCGAACAGCCGTTCGCCGCCGGTCAGGGCGAACCAGCTGGCCCGGCTCTCCGCCTCGCGCGCGAACAGGTCGTGCAGGGCGGCGTCCAGCGTGTCGCGGCGAGCGGGGCTCATGCGCCTCACTATTGCAGATTCCTCGGCCCGGTCACGAACGGTCAGGCTTGCGCCGGGATCGATGCGTGTAGGGTGCGCAGGACAACGGAGGGAAAGCCATGCGGTTCATCGGCATCGTCGCCACGGGCGCCGTGGCCCTGTCGGCCTGCGCCACGCCGGCTCCGCAGCCGCCCGTCATGCCCATGGCCGCCGACGACGGGTGCACGCAGACCCAGGGCTATCTCGTGCTCACGGTCAGCCCGGCGCTCGCCCGGCAGGGCGCGCCCCTCACGGTCGGGGCCGCCGTCTCGCCCGCGCCGTGGTCGTCGGAGACTTTGCCCTCGCACTGCCTGTCGTCGCTGGAGGCCTCCCCCGCCGCCGTCGTGTCGATCGCGCCGGGCCGGGACGCGGTCACCATCTCCCCCGACGCCGCGCCGGGCACGGAAGTCACCCTGACTGGCCGCTATCGTCAGGACACGGGCAGCGTCCGCTTTCGCGTCGTCGGCCGCGACGAGGTCGTCCTGACCGGCACATGGCGGCAGGACCGCGTAAAATGCGATCCCGGCCACGTCCCCGGCCAGCCGCTGGCGGAACTGAAGTTCACCGACGACGGCAAATTCGGCGCGACCTGGCAGCCCTTCGAAAGCTACGTCGACTACTGGGGCTCGATTGCCTTCGATCCGGGCACAGGCGCCGTCACCCTGACGCCGACGGGCGGCAACTTCGTTCCGCCCCTGCTGGACGTGGAAGGCACGGCCCGGCTGGACGGCGACCGCCGCCTGATTCTGGAGGGCGTCTATCTCGGCGACCGCAACGAGCGGAACCTCGAACCGCGCGTCGACCCCGCGACTGGCCAGTTCGTCGTCAATCCCGACGGCAGCCTGATCGTCGACCGCCCCGTCTGCACCTACGAGTTCGTGCGCTAGGCTTGGCGGGCGACGCGGCCCCGCCTAAACCCGGTCCATGCCCAGGCTGACCTCGTCCGTCGACACGTCCTCTCCCGCCTTCAGGGCGCTTGACGCCCACAACCGCGCCCTGCGCGACGAATTGCGCGCCCGCGTGGCCACGGCCGCCCGCGGCGGCTCGGACAAGGCGCGGGATCGCCACACCTCGCGCGGCAAGCTGCTCCCCCGCGACCGGGTCGAGCGCCTGCTGGACCCCGGCTCGCCCTTCCTGGAGATTGGCCAGCTGGCCGCCTTCGGCATGTATGCGGACGAGGCCCCCGGCGCCGGCATGATCTGCGGCATCGGTCGCGTCTCGGGCCGCGAGGTCATGATCGTCGCCAACGATCCGACGGTGAAGGGCGGCGCCTACTTCCCCATGACGGTCAAGAAGCACCTGCGCGCCCAGGAGATCGCCGAACAGAACCGTCTGCCCTGCGTCTATCTGGTCGACTCCGGCGGCGCCAACCTGCCGCACCAGGCCGAGGTCTTCCCCGACCGCGACCACTTCGGCCGCATCTTCTTCAACCAGGCCCGCATGTCGGCCCGCGACATCCCCCAGATCGCCTGCGTGATGGGGTCCTGCACCGCCGGCGGCGCCTACGTCCCGGCCATGTCCGACGAGACGGTCATCGTCCGCAACCAGGGCACCATCTTCCTGGCCGGCCCGCCGCTGGTGAAGGCGGCCACCGGCGAGGTCATCTCGGCCGAGGAGCTGGGCGGCGCCGAGACCCACGGCCGCCGCTCGGGCGTCGTCGACCACGTGGCCGAGAACGACGAGCACGCGCTGGAGATCGTGCGGGCGATCGTCGCCAATCTGAACACGGTCAAGGACGTGCCGCTGGACGTGCGCGAGCCGCGCCCGCCGGCCCTGTCGGCCGAGGACCTGTACGGCATCATCCCCGACGACGTCCGCGCCCCCTATGACGTGCGCGAGGTCATCGCCCGCACCGTCGACGGCTCCGACTTCGACGAGTTCAAGCGCGACTACGGCACGACGCTGGTCTGCGGCTTCGCCCGCATCTGGGGTTATCCGGTCGCCATCCTGGCCAACAACGGCGTGCTGTTCTCCGAAAGCGCGCTGAAGGGCGCCCACTTCATCCAGCTGGCCTGCAAGCGGAAGATCCCGCTGGTCTTCCTGCAGAACATCTCCGGCTTCATGGTCGGCGGAAAGTACGAGGCCGAGGGCATCGCCAAGAACGGCGCCAAGCTGGTCACCGCCGTCGCCTCGGCCGAGGTGCCGAAGTTCACCGTCCTGATCGGCGGCAGCTTCGGCGCCGGCAACTACGGCATGTGCGGCCGCGCCTATTCTCCTCGCTTCCTCTTCACCTGGCCCAACAGCCGCATCAGCGTCATGGGCGGCGAACAGGCCGCCTCGGTGCTGGCGACGGTGCACCGCGACGCCGAGACCTGGTCGGCCGAGGACGCCGAGGCCTTCAAGTCCCCGATCCGCCAGAAGTACGAGGACGAGGGAAACCCCTACTACGCCACCGCCCGCCTCTGGGACGACGGCGTCATCGACCCCGTCCAGACGCGCGACGTGCTGGGCCTGGCGATCTCGGCGAGCCTCAATGCGCCCATCCCGGAGACGGACTTCGGCGTGTTCCGGATGTGAAGCACAGTGGCAGGACGGGCATGAACAGCATGCATCCACCGCCTGAGACTGACCATGTCGGCTGAACGAGTATTCTTGATTGTCTGGGGCGTCGGCTTGCTGCTGACGTGGCCGCCTTGGATCGCGTGGGCAATCCTGAGTCGGCAGAAAGCGGGATTCCCCTTGCTTCCTCGCGCGCCCGCGGACGCTCGTTACGTGGACAAAGCCGCCTCCGGCACGGAGCGCGGCAAGTGGCTTCCCGCCTCGAGGTGCCTCATTGTGGCGGTCACACGCAGCGAACTGTGCGTGACGCTGACGTTCCCCTTCCTCATGATTGCGCCGGTGCCGATTGCGGGCTTCGCACATCGTGTGGCGCTCAAGTACGTATCAGCCGAGCCGCATCAGGATTGGAATGGCAGCAACGTGCGGCTGGTGATCAGCGGCAGTCGCCCAGCGGTGCTGCAGTTGCGCGTGCGCGACGCTGAGCGGCTGCTGGAGGCCCTCCGAGAGCATCCCGGTCCTCGCTAAGCGACAAGGTCGTTGGCCTGGCGCAACAATGGCGCCGTCCCGCTCATCACCCCACCCGCAGCACCTTCTCCATCGCCTTCCCCTTGCCGACCTCGTCGACCAGTTTGTCCAGGCGCCGCAGCTCCTGCATGAACGGGTCTTCGATCTCCTCGACCCGATGGCCGCAGATCACGCCGGTGATCAGCACCCGGTTCGGGTTCATCGCCGGCGCGCGGTCGAAGAAATCCTGAAACGTCGTCCCGTCGGCCAGCAGGGCGTCCAGCTGCGCCTGCGAATAGCCCGTCAGCCAGCGGATCACCTGATCCACCTCCGCCCGCCCGCGCCCCGCCTTCGCGGCCTTGTTCACGTAATGCACGTGCACGCTGGCCACGCTGGTCCTGCGGACGCGTTCCTCGGCCTTCGTCGCCATGGCGAAGCTTCCCTGTCCCCTTCGGCCCTCCGCGCGTTATAGGCGACGCACCGCAGGAGACGAACATGGTCCACCCCACCGAAGACGCCGCCGACAATGCCATCGCCCATCCGCTGGTGCTGGACGCCGCGCCCGACGCGAACGACGACCTGGTCCGCATCGACGCCGGCGCCGACGGGACCGTCTTCGTCACGATCAACCGGCCGCAGAAGAGGAACGCCTTCGACGCCGCCACCATCGCCGCCCTGCACGAGGCCTTCGTCACCCTGCACGGGTCCGACGGAATCCGCGTGGTCTTCCTGCGCGGCGCGGGCGGAACCTTCTGCGCCGGCGCAGACCTCGAATGGATGCGCGACGCGGTGGACTGGTCCGAGGGCGACAACCGCGACGATGCCATGGGTCTGGCGAAGATGCTCAAGGCGCTGCACGACGTCCCGGCCCTGACCGTGGCCCTGGTCGAGGGCGCGGCCATGGGCGGGGGCGCGGGCCTGGTCGCCGCCTGCGACATGGCCGTGGCGGTCAAGGGCGCGAAGTTCGCCTTCAGCGAGGTCAGGCTGGGCCTGATCCCCGCCACCATCGCGCCCTACGTCGTCGAGGCCGTCGGGCCCCGCAAGGCGCGCCAGCTGTTCCTCACCGCCAATGTGTTCGACGCCGACTACGCGGCCCACATCGGCCTGATCGACATGGTCCTGCCCGACGCCGCCGCGCTGGACGGCATGATCGGCACGCTGAGCGACTCCCTGCGCGCCAACGCGCCCGGCGCGATGGGCGAGTCGAAGCGTCTGGTCCACCACGTGGCCGGCAAGCATGTCGACTCCTCCCTGATGGACGACACGGCCCGCCGCATCGCCCGCGCCCGCGTCTCCGACGAGGGTCAGGAAGGCGTCCGCGCCTTCCTCGACAAGCGCAAGCCCCACTGGGCGGAGTGACGGTGGCGCGTTCCCGGCGGCCACGCTAGGAACGCGACATGTTCAAGTCCGTCCTGGTCGCCAACCGCGGCGAGATCGCCTGCCGCGTCTTCCGCACCGCCCGCCGCATGGGCCTCCGCACCATCGCGGTCCACTCGGAGGCCGACGCCGACGCCCTGCACGTGGGCGAGGCGGATCAGGCCGTCCTGATCGGTCCGGCCCCGGCGCGCGACAGCTATCTGGACGCCGTCAAGGTGCTGCAGGCGGCGAAAGACACCGGCGCCGAGGCCATCCACCCCGGCTACGGCTTCCTGTCGGAAAACGCCGACTTCGCAGAGGCGGTCGAGGCAGCGGGCCTGATCTGGATCGGCCCCAAGCCCCACTCCATCCGCGCCATGGGCCTGAAGGACGCGGCCAAGAAGCTGATGATCGAGGCCGGCGTGCCCGTCACCCCCGGCTATCAGGGCGAGGATCAGTCCATAGAAACCCTGACGGCTGAGGCGCAGCGCATCGGCTTCCCCGTCCTGATCAAGGCGGTCGCCGGCGGCGGCGGCAAGGGCATGAAGCTGGTCGAACGCGCCGAGGATTTCGCCGACGGCCTGGCCTCCGCCCAGCGCGAGGGCCAGTCCTCCTTCGGCGACCCGCGCGTCCTGATCGAGAGCTACATCACCCGCCCGCGCCACATCGAGGTGCAGGTCTTCGGCGACGGCAGGGGCGAGGTCGTCCACCTGTTCGAACGCGACTGCTCCCTGCAACGCCGCCACCAGAAGGTGATCGAGGAGGCCCCGGCCCCCGGCATGGACGCCGCGACGCGCGACGCCGTCACCGCCGCCGCCGTCCGCGCGGCCAAGGCCGTCGACTACCGCGGCGCCGGCACCATCGAGTTCATCGCCGACGCTTCCGACGGCCTGCGCGCCGACCGCATCTGGTTCATGGAGATGAACACCCGCCTGCAGGTCGAACACCCGGTCACCGAAGCCATCACCGGCGTCGACCTGGTCGAATGGCAGTTCCGCGTCGCCGCGGGCGAACCGATCCCGCTGAAGCAGGAGGAACTGTCGATCAAAGGCTGGGCCATGGAGGCCCGCCTCTACGCCGAAGACCCCGCGACCGGCTTCCTGCCCAGCATCGGCAAGCTGGAGCATTTCATCCTCCCCCGCGCAGCGGGGGAGGGGGACCGCGAAGCGGTGGAGGGGGCGGCTACGCGCTCCGTCCGCGTCGACACCGGCGCCTATGAGGGCGGCGAGGTCAGCCAATTCTACGACCCCATGATCGCCAAGCTGATCGTGCATGAGGACACCCGCGAGGCCGCGGCCCAGGCCCTCGCCGACGCCTGCGCCCAGGTCGAGGTCTGGCCCGTCCGCACCAACGCCGGCTTCCTCGTGCGGTGCCTGGAACACCCCCGCTTCGTCTCCGGCGACGTCGACACCGGCTTCATCGCGGCGGAGGGGGAGGGGCTTATGCCGACAAGCAGCCCGGAACGCGCGCTCGCGGCTGTCGGGCTCTATGCTGAGAAGCATTACGAACCGGGTTCCGAGCCGCGCCACAATGACTACGGAGCGTGGGACGCGACCACCGGAGCGCTCGGGTTTCGTCTCAACGCTGAGCCGCGCGGCCTGTGGGTTCTAGAGATGGACGGCGAGCGCGTCGAGCGCGACGCTATTTCGGCTCAGTCCCACGACTCGACCTGGCTGGTCCAAGTGAACGGCAAGCGCGTCCCCGTCCGCTACGACTGTGGGAACTGGGGCCACGGCTCCGTCTTCGTCGGCGACCGCACGTTCGGCCAGAACATGGTCGGCGACGATCTGGTGCTGTTCGATCGGGGGCAGGCCGTACGCATCACGCCGCCCCAGGTCTCCGGGGCGAGCGGCTCCGCCGCCGCCTCCGACGGCGCCCTGCGCGCCCCCATGCCGGGCAAGATCGTCTCCGTCCCGATCAAGGCCGGCGACGCGGTGACCAAGGGTCAGCCCGTCGTGGCGCTCGAGGCCATGAAGATGGAACACGCCCTGACCGCCCCCTTCGACGGCACGGTCGAGGCCATCAACGTGACCGCAGGCGACCAGGTCGCCGCCGACGCCGTGCTGGCGGTGGTGAAGGCGAAGGACTGATCCTTCTCTTGCAAGGAGAGACGGATTCCGTCGGCCGGCGCCGCCGAACTGCGATGACCCACACCGTTTTCTCCAGCGGGATCAGCGCCCCCTCGAAAACTTCGACGTCGGCGTCGACGTCGCTCCGGACCTGACCCACCCTCCTTTCGTCCCGTCGCACCGGAGGGCTCGTGAGGCCTGCGACCTTGCGGCGGCGGGAGCGTGTGGAGCGGGGCTCGCCGCCTTCGGGCGGCGGGGCCGACGGGTCTCACCAAGAGATGAGATCCGGCAAGGGTCGAGGGGGATACTCGGACCGATCCGGCAGACGTCGCAGGACGTCGCCGCCCGCCGGAGGCGACCGCGGTAAGGCGTGAACAGCGCCACCCGACGCGGGCTTCCGGAAAACCATGCGCGCGGAGCGTCACGCGAAGCCGAAACGGTAAAACTTATCTTCTCCGGGCTTCGCGCCCGGCGCTCCGCCCGCCCTCCAACCTCGCCGTCTCGCGGCGGGGCGCTCAGCCGTGCCCGGCGGGCGCGCCCAGTCCCACGCCGCCGACGGGCGTCGTCGTCACCGCGTCGGAGAAGTCGGCGATCAGCGGCCGGCCCTTCTGGATCGCCGCCCTGACCTCCGGCGTCTGCAGCGAGGCCTGATGCGACGCCGCGTCGGTCCAGACCTCGGTCACCCAGATGGCGTCCGCGTCCTCCGGGTCGTGCGCGACGACGTAGCTCAGACAGCCGGGCATGCGGCCCAGTCCTTCCAGAAGGACGGCGGTCAGCTCGTCCCGTCTGCCCGCATGGGCCGTCATCTTGCCGATCAGTCCGTACATCGTGCCCTCCGCGCGCGCCGGCGGGGCCAGTCCGAGGACCGCCAGGCCCGCCGCCCCCGCCAGAAATCCGCGCCTGCCCGTCATCGGCGCACGATAGCGCATCCGGCCCCTTGGCGCCGGAGGAAATCGGGGCCAGATGCGCCCTCCCATGTCGTCCCTCCACCTCATCAAACTGTGCGTCGGCGTCTCCGACGTCGACTGGCTGGAGCGCCGCGCCGCCGGCGGCGCGCCTCTCGTGGTGCACACCCGCATGACGCCCAAGCGCGCCCAGGAGGTCGAGGAGGGCGGCTCCCTTTACTGGGTGATCAAGGGCACGGTCGCCTGTCGCCAGCCCATCCGCGAGATCGTCACACGCGGCGAGGGCAAGGCGTCGCGCTGCGAGATCCTGCTGGAGCCGCAGGTGATCCGCACCGCGCCGCTGGGCCGCCGCCCCTTCCAGGGCTGGCGCTACCTCGACCCGCGCGACGCCCCCGCCGACCTGACCTCGGCCGGCGTCACCGACCTGCCCGACGATCTGGTGCGCGAGCTGCGCGATCTGGGGGCGTGGTGAGCGCATGACCGGCCTCAGCCCCGAAACCCGCACGGCGACGCGCGATCTGGCCCGGCTGGCCTGGCCGGTCGTCATGGCGCGCCTCGGCGTCATGACCATGGGCCTGACCGACGCCATCGTCGTCGGCAACTTCGCCAGCCGCGAACTGGCCTTCCATTCGCTGGCCTGGGCCCCGACCTCCGTCGTCCTGACCACCGCCGTCGGTCTGATGATGGGCGTGCAGGTCATGGCCGCCCGCATGCTGGGCGAGGGCCGGCCTCACGACGTCGGCGCGGTGCTGCGCCGGGGGATCGTGTTCGCCCTGCAGATCGGCCTCGGCTCGGCCCTGCTGCTGATCCTGCTGGGCCCGATCGGCCTGCGCGCCGCGGGGCTGGAGGCCGGTCTGGCGGAGGGCGCCTCGCCGGCCCTGATCGTGTTCTCGCTGTCGCTGCCCTTCTACCTGCTCTCGGCCACGGCCCAGCTGTTCATCGAGGCGCTGGGCAAGCCGAAGATGAGCATGGCCGCCATCTGGGTCGCCAATGTCGTAAACCTCGCGCTGAACCTGCTGCTGGTGCCGGACCTGATGGGGCTGGGCGTCGACGGCGCGGTCGCCTCCGCCTGGGCCACCTTCGGCGCCCGCGCGGCGCTGGCCGCCTTCCTCCTGATCTACATCCTGCGCCTGCCGGAGGCGCAGGCACTGGGCATATTCTCGAAGCCCCGCCCCGATCCGGCCGCCGCGCGCGATCAGCTGAAGATCGGCGCCGGCGCGGGCTCCAGCTACTTCATCGAGGTGTCGGCCTTCGCCGCCATGACCCTGTTCGCCGGCCGGCTCGGCGCCGACGAGACCGCCGCCTGGGCCGTCGTCATCAACGTCTCGGCCATCGTCTTCATGGTGCCGATGGGCCTGTCCTCGGCCACCGCCGTGCTGGTGGGACGCGCGTACGGCGCCTCCGACGGCCGCGGCGTGATGCGGGCGGGGCTGGTGGGCGTCGGCGTGGTCTCCGCCGTGACCCTGATGATCGCCCTTATCGTCTGGCCCGGCGCCGGTCTGGTCGTCGGGGCCTACGGTCGGGACCCGGCGCTGCTGGCCATCGCCGTCCCGGCCCTGATCCTCGCCACCCTGTTCTTCGTGGCCGACGGCATCCAGGTCGTGGCCGCCTCGGCCAACCGCGCCGCCGGCGACGTCTGGTGGCCCACCATCATGCACTTCACCGCCTACGGCGCGATCATGATGCCCCTGGGCTGGTGGCTGGCGCCGCGCCTCGGCGTCGACGGTCTAGTCTGGGCCGTGATCGTCGCCAGTCTGATCTCCGCCAGCCTGCTGACCGGCCGCTTCGTCCGCATCGCCCGGCGGCTGGCCTAGCGTTGGGTGAAGCGCAGCACATTGCCGTCGGGATCGTCGGCGTAGAATTCGCGGGTCCCCCAGGTCTGGTTCAAGGGCCCTTGGTGCACCGGCGAATCCGGCTTGCCCGAGGGGTCGAGCCCCCGAGCACGGAAGCCCGCGAACAGGGCGTCGACGTCCGCGACTTCGACCACCACCGCCTGGCCCGGAACGCCGTCCCCCGCATGACTGGAAAGATTGATCACGTGCCCCTCCCGCTCCAGCCAGGCGAACCCGGGGTCTGTCAGAACCGACCATTCCTCCCGGACCCGAAAGTCCAGGATCTCGGTGTAGAACTTCACGGACGTCGCGATCCGCGCGCATTTCACGGTGGGGATGATGGCCATCTTCGACCTCCTGAGGCGGGGCGGGTGACGGCTTGGCCTCACCCCTCTATATGCCACACCTTCCCCCAATCTCCCCGGACGTCATGGCCCGCATCCTCGTCACCTCGGCGCTGCCCTACATCAACGGCATCAAGCATCTGGGGAACCTGGCGGGCTCGATGCTGCCCGCCGACGTCTGGAGCCGGTTCAAGCGGGCGCAGGGGCACGACGTCCTCTACATCTGCGCCACCGACGAGCACGGCACGCCCGCCGAACTGGCCGCCGCCGCCGCCGGCCAGGACGTGCGGACCTACTGCGACGAGCAGCACGAGATCCAGAAGCGGGCGGGCGAGGCCTTCGGGCTCAGCTACGACTGGTTCGGCCGCAGCTCCAACGCGCCCAACCGCCGCCTGACCCAGCACTTCGCGAACATTCTGGAGGCCAACGGCTACATAGAGGAACGCGTCGACCGGATGATCTACTCCGTCGACGACGCCCGCTTCCTGCCCGACCGCTACGTCGAGGGGACCTGTCCCCATTGCGGCCACGTGGGGGCCCGCGGGGACCAGTGCGACAACTGCGGCCGCCTGCTGGACCCGACTGACCTGATCGACCCCTATTCGGCGGTGTCCGGCAGCCGGAATCTCGAGGTCCGCGACACCCGCCACCTCTATCTGCTGCAGACGAAGCTGGAGGGCGCCATCCGCGACTGGATCGGCTCCAAGTCGGGCTGGCAGACGCTGGCGAAGTCCATCGCGCTGAAGCACCTCGACGAGGGCCTGATCGACCGCGGCATCACCCGCGACCTGAAGTGGGGCGTCCCCGTGGTCGGCCACGACGGCGCCCCGCGCCCCGGCATGGAAGGGAAGGTGTTCTACGTCTGGTTCGACGCCCCCATCGAATACGTGGGCGCCACCGAGGAGTGGGCCGACGCCACCGGCGGCGACTGGAAATCCTGGTGGCGGCTGGACGCGGGCGCGGACGACGTCCGCTACGTCCAGTTCATGGGCAAGGACAACGTCGCCTTCCACACCGTCAGTTTCCCGGCCACCATTCTGGGCTCTGGCGAGCCGTGGAAGACGGTCGACCAGCTCAAGGCCTTCAACTGGCTGAACTGGTATGGCGGCAAGTTCTCGACCAGCCAGAAACGCGGCGTCTTCATGGACCAGGCGCTGGAACTGCTGCCGGCGGACTACTGGCGCTGGCATCTGACCGCCTATGGTCCCGAGCACTCCGACACCGCCTTCACCTGGGAGCAGTTCCAGGCCGCCGTGAACAAGGATCTGGCCGACGTGCTGGGCAATTTCGTCAACCGCATCGTCAAGTTCACGGAGTCGAAGTTCGACGGCGTGGTGCCCGACGGCGGTGAGCCGGGCCCCGTCGAGGCGCAGCTCGAGACTGACCTGCGCGCCGCGATCGCCGAGGCGACGGAGCAGTTCGAGGCCATGGAGTTCCGCAAGGCCGCCGCCGCCGTCCGCGCCGCCTGGGTTCTCGGCAACGAGTACCTGCAGGTCGCGGCCCCGTGGACCGCGCTGAAGACCGACCGCGACGCCGCCGCCGTCGGCGTTCGCACCGGCCTGAACCTGGTCGCCCTGTTCGCCCGCCTGGCCGCGCCGATCCTGCCGTTCGCGGCGGAGAGGATCGCGACCTCCGTGGGCGCGACCGACCTCACCTGGCCCGCCGCGGACGAGGCGTGGCTGACCGCCGTGCCCGCCGGCCGACCGGTCGCGCATCAGGGCGTGCTGTTCGCCAAGATCGAGGACGCCCAGGTCGCGGAGTGGTCCGCCCGCTTCGGCGGCGCCGCATAGGGAAAAGGGCCCGGATCGCTCCGGGCCCCCTTCGATCACTGCGCCGGGACCTCGACCGGCGGCGGCGCGTCGCCCGGTCGGGTCGGCGTCGGCGGTCCGGGCAGCGCGCTGTCCTCGCTGCGCATCCCCTTCAGGTGCTTGGCCACCTCCTTTTCGGGAATCTCGAGGAAGCCGGGCGCCGAGGCGTTGTAGGCCTCGAGGTTGCCCGTCCGGACCACCACCGAACGGTAGCCGTCCCAGATCATGTGCAGGGCGACGTACAGGACGATGACCAGACCGACGTAAGCGATCCAGCGATGGCGGTTCAGCATCTTGGCGATGAAGGTCGCCGCCACGCCCATCAGGGCGATCGACAGGATCAGGCCGAAGACCATGATCCAGGGATGCGCATGCGCCGCGCCGGCCACGGCCAGCACGTTGTCCAGACTCATCGTCACGTCGGCGATCATGATCTGCAGCAGCGCGGCGCCGAAGCTCTTGCGCTTCAGGCCCAGCTCCTCGGGCGACGGGCCCTTGCCGTGCTCGATCTGCATGGCCAGCTCCAGCTCGTGCTCGGCCTCGGCCTGATCGTGCGTGGCCTGCTCCCGCAGCTCGCGCCACATCTTCCAGCACACCCAGAGCAGCAGGAAGCCCCCCGCCAGCAGCAGGCCGACGATCGCCAGCAGCTGCACGGTGATCAGGGCGAAGCCGATGCGCATGACCACCGCTGCGGCCAGACCGATCAGGATGGCCTTGCGGCGCTGCTCCGCCGGCAGGGCCGCGGCGGCCAGCCCCACGGCCACGGCGTTGTCGCCGGCCAGGACGAGATCGATCATCAGCACCTGACCGAGCGCGGTCAGGGCGGCGGGGGTGAAGAGCTCGGCGAATTCCATGGGCGGCCTCTAGGGCAGGGGAGGGCAGTCAGGCAAGCCGTGGCGCCGCGTCAGGTTCCGCGGCGAGGACGGGTCGCCTCATACAGCGCCACCGCCGCGGCGTTCGACACGTTCAGACTCTCGAACCCGCCAGGCATCGGAATGCGCGCCAGCACGTCGCAGTGCTCGGCCACCAGCCGGCGGATGCCGTCGCCTTCGGATCCCATGATCAGCACCGTCGGACCTCCGTCCAGCGCGTCGGCCAGATCCACGTCCGTCGACCCGTCCAGCCCCACGGCGCGCCAGCCGGCTTCGGCCAGGGTCTCCAGCGCCCGGCTGAGGTTGGTCACCCGGGCATGGAGCAACCGCTCCGTGGCGCCCACGGCGGCCTTGGCCAGCGCGCCCGCCAGCGCCGGCGAATGCCGGTCCTGCACCACGACGCCGCGCGCGCCGAAGGCCAGCGCCGAGCGGAAGATCGCGCCGACGTTCTGGGGGTCGGTGATCTGGTCCAGCATGACGATCACGCCCTGGGCCGGATCGGCCAGCTCGGACAGCGGCACGCCCTCCAGCGGCGCGACCTTGAAGACGAATCCCTGGTGCACCGCGCCCGGCGGCAGCATCCGCGCGATCTCGGCGCCGTCCATCACCTCGGCGCGGTGGCCGTGCGGTGCCAGACCACCGTCCTCGATCTCGGCGGCGCGTTCCGGCGTCGCGATCAGCCGGCCCATCCCCCTGCGCGCCGGATTCGCCAGCGCCGCCAGAACCGGATGCCGACCCCACAGCAAATGGTCGGGATCGACCCTGCCCCGCGCCGCCCTGTCGCCGTCCGCGCGGCGCGTCCTGCCCGCGTCCGGGCCCGTGGCGGCGGCCTTCTGAGGTCCGTGCGGCGGGCCTTTCGGCCGGCCTGAAAAGGCCCTTTTCCGGTCGTTGCGTTCGCGTTTCGACGACACTATAAGACGCGCTCCGATTTGGGGCCCCTAGGGTTTTCCGGGTCCGGCGCCCCTCTAAACCAGGCGTCGCGGGATGCCGAGGCCTTTCGTCCGACGCCGAACAAGCGCCGGGCGCCCGATGAGGTTTCATGACGCGCGCTGGGGGAATGTCCCGAGCGGCAAAGGGGGGGGACTGTAAATCCCCTGCGTAAGCTTCGCAGGTTCGAGTCCTGCTTCCCCCACCACGCGCGTCGCGAAACCCGTCTGGAGGCGCTCCGAAGCGAATGCGGGTATAGCACAATGGTAGTGCAGCAGCCTTCCAAGCTGAGGATGTCGGTTCGATCCCGTCTACCCGCTCCAGATTTTGAACGCTGACAACCGCCCACCTTCCGGGCCGCAGGAGTTTTGGCCATGGCCAAGGAAAAGTTCGAACGCACGAAGCCGCACTGCAACATCGGCACGATCGGTCACGTGGATCACGGCAAGACGACGCTGACGGCGGCGATCACGATGACGCTGGCGAAGTCGGGCGGCGCGA